>WBZS01000343.1_pt1 | contig 67383 bp, 64 predicted proteins | sample 5204201 | NCBI WGS metagenome assembly WBZS01 (sample SAMN12344357, study PRJNA552823) | activated sludge metagenome | biome: Activated sludge suspended growth; feature: Nitrification reactor; material: Wastewater; isolation source: activated sludge from nitrification reactor of wastewater...
CCGCTTCGAAAATACCGGCAACTACGCCGCAGAAAATGTTGTTGTCAAAGACATCATCGATACCAAACGATTTGATGTATCCACGTTGCAAATCACCGATGCCAGCCATGAAGTATATGCACGCATAGAAGGTAATAAGGTGGAGTTCATCTTTGAAAACATCCAGCTTCCCTTCGACGATGCCAATAATGATGGATACATCGCTTTTAAAATTAAAACCTTACCTACATTAGTGTTAGGTGACTCTCTCAAAAATCTGGCAGACATCTACTTCGATTATAACTTCCCCATCCGCACCAACGAAGCCAAAACAACAATCGCAGCATCAGTAGCAACATTTGATATAGACAATGACATCATGATCTATCCAAATCCCCTCAATAATATTTTATTCATTGACAGTAATGAAAACTGGTCAAAAGCGGATATCTTTGATATATCGGGTAGAATCATTAGATCGGCATCATTGGTTAGTCAGTCTATGGATTTGAGTGGATTGGAAAGTGGAACTTATTTTATGAGATTGAGGAATGGGGATAGGGTAGGTCTTGTTAAGTTTGTGAAATTTTAAAGTATAAAAATGTTGAAAAACAAATTAAGAGTATTAGGTACAATGAAAATGCCATTTTTTAAACATAGTTATGAATTTATGGGTTTCGCCATTTTATTACTGCTCAAAAGTCCTTCCTTTTTAAGGGAAGGATTTAGGATGGGTAAAACAGCTTTAATCCTAATGTTGTTGGCTTTTAGTATTGAGGCTAATACTCAGATTATCAACTTTCCTGATCCCAATTTTAAGAATGCATTGGTGAATACGAAGTGTGTGGATACTAATGAAGATTATAAAGGGGATTTGTCAGCTGACAAAAATGGAGATGGAGAAATTAGTGTTAATGAAGCTAACTCAGTTAAATTTTTAGTTTTATCAAATAAGAAAATTGATAGCTTAAGTGGAATTGAAAATTTTACTCAACTAAGATATCTAAATATTGATTCAAATAATTTTGTTAATTTAAAAATTTCGGATTTCCCTACATTATGGAACATTAAATGCGAATCAAATTCTAAACTGACGTCCATATCCTTAATTAATCTCCCTTTGGTTGGAGCAGCACTACAACGAAATATTCTTAACAAAATAAATTTAATTAACTTACCCTATTTGAATTATTTAAATTGTTCAAATAATAAGTTTAAAATGTTGGAAATTTCCAATCATCCAAATCTGATTAAAATCGAATGTGAATTCAATTCATTAGATAGCTTAATTGTATTTAATCTTCCAAAACTTGAAGAATTAAATTGCAGTCAAAATAATTTAATTAAACTAGATATTGAAAACTTGCCTTCTTTAATTTCATTATTTTGTAATTCCAATCAAATAAAGTCAATTAAATTACAAAACTTACCCAAGTTACAATCGTTTTCGTGTTTAGTTAACAAACTTGATTCTTTAAATATTGATAATTTAGAATCTCTGCAATCTCTTTTTTGTTCATTTAATAATATTAAGCACTTGAAAATTAGTGACTTAAAATACGTGCATACCATACTCTGTGGTAATAATCAAATGAATTCAATTGATATTGTAAACTGTCGAAATCTGGAGTGGTTGGAGTGTAAAAACAACTCTCTGACAAAATTAATTTTAAATGACTTCCAAAAGATAGCTAAATTAGATTGTTCAAATAATCCTATTGATTATCTCTCAATAAAACTAGGTAAAGAAATATTTAGTTTAAATAATTTACGATTTCCAAGTGTTATACCATTTATCTGTACTGATGAAGTAAATTTATTTTTATTCAAATCTAAATTTCCTAATGCAGAAGTTAACTCATACTGCACTTTTACACCGGGTGGTAAATTCTATTCTATAATTGGTAAAAACCGCTTGGATATAAATAGTAATGGCTGTGATGAATCTGATTTTATTTATCCAAATTTAAGATTTCAAATTTCTAATAGCTTGGAAAGTGGTGCCTTAATTTCTAATTCTACAGGTTCCTATTTTATTCCACTGCAAGCAGGTACACATATTATAAAACCCATTCTTGAAAACACTGATCATTTTATAATAACTCCAGACTCAATAATAATCAAATTTCCTTCGACATCCGACACCATCATACAAGACTTCTGTATCACACCAAAAGAAATCCTAAGACAAACCAACATCACCGTCATCCCACTCACACCACCTGCTCGTCCGGGACTTGATGCCAAATACAAAATCGTATGGGAAAATGTAGGTAATCAAATAGAAAGCGGTACACTCAATTTTACTTATGATGAAGCTTTGCTGGATTATATCTCAGCTACACTATCACCAGATCAGATAGCCGACGGCATCGTCAAATGGAATTTCACCAATCTACTTCCTTTTGAAAAAAGAGAAATCATCGTCACCCTAAAAGTCAACAGACCAACAGATTCACCACCTGTCAATGTTGGTGATAAACTGTATCTATCCGCTTCTATCCTGGACAATATCTTTACACTCGAAAATACCGTCGTCGGCTCTTACGATCCCAACGACAAAACCTGTCTCCAGGGCGATCGCGTAAAACCGGATATGGTAAGCGAATACGTGGACTATCTCATCCGTTTTGAAAATGCCGGCAACTACGCCGCAGAAAATGTTGTAGTTAAAGACATCATCGATACCAAACGATTTGATGTATCCACACTGCTGATCACCGATGCCAGCCATGAAGTATATGCACGCATAGAGGGCAATAAGGTGGAGTTCATCTTTGAAAACATCCAGCTTCCCTTCGACGATGCCAACAATGATGGTTACATCGCCTTTAAGATCAAAACCTTACCTACGTTAGTCCTTGGCGACTCACTCAAAAATCTGGCAGACATCTACTTCGATTACAACTTCCCGATCCGCACCAACGAAGCCAAAACTACAATCGCATCGTCAGTAGCAACGGTTGATTTGGACAATGACATCATCATCTATCCCAATCCGGTCAGAGATTTCTTACACATATCCACCGATATATTCTGGTCCCGGGCAGATATTTATGATATATCAGATAGGATTTTACAGTCGGTAGCATTAAAAACCAACTCAATGGATGTTGGTAACCTTAAAAGTGGGACCTATATTGTCCTGCTGAGAAATGGCAATAAGGTAGACAATGTAAAATTTGTGAAGTTATAACCGATTTTAACCATTGGACTTGGCTTAAGGAAAAACGCACTTTTTTATGTAAATTGGTAATTCGTATAGTGGGTTTAAATTCTGATTTTCTTTTTGGGCAACCCATTTCTTTTTCAGTCCGCCCGGTCAATTTTATTTCATCTATTTCAACACCTGGCTGTCTTTCTTTTTTTACCTACACGACCATTTGATACATTTTTATTGATGTATTCTGTGGCTGAAGGTATTTTACATCGGGTGCCGTTCATCTCCACCTGCACCGTTCCAATGTTATTCGCAGTTTCTAATGCTTTATTTGTCAACGGCGCTATATATAGCCCGATTGAAATTACAAAACTATTGATGGCTTGTTTTACTCTGTCGGGGGCATGATGGATTGTATTTTCTGCCAGATTTAAAAATTGATTATATTCATTTAAATCCAGACTTTCATCTTCCCGCACCGACGCATACGCAGCTAACGTACTCCATCCGGCGCACGCAATGTTTTCTTTTTCTGATGTAATCCATTTTTTTCCCAATTCCAGACCAAAGGCAGTTTCTCCGGCAACCCAGGGTACGGTATACTCACTCAGATAATACCAGTACGCTTGTTCGACCCAATCCTGCAGGTCATTCCTTGTAATTTTGTTTTCATCTGCAATCAGACCTGCCAGATACATGGCATCAGAATTGCCGGTTTTGTAAAGCGCTAATGACAAATCGTGATCCTTTTTTATTTTAACCACTATCTTTTTAAGATCACCAACTTTAACTCCAAATAAGGGTTCTTTGGCCCCATGCTTCATTAATGTTACCTTCGTAGCCGGGTCCCCAAGTTTTTCCAGCTGAATCATAACTTCTTGTACAGTCATTTATTTAAATTTTGAAAATTAAACAGGCTAAAACGTATATATTACAAATCTTTTAAACAATTTGTTTTTAACGAAGTAATCTCCACCTAAATTGCGGATTTGATTTTCTAAGGCATTTTACAGATTTAGTTTTTTATAACTAATTCTCAAATCAGGGAAAGAAGTTGATTATTTGTTATTAAGGCACTTTACTATTGCGCCTAAAAACTCCACCTTCCCCTGATATACAATGAGTTAATATAGCTTTTATATACAGTTCCCTGCTTCCCGTTAAATGATTGCATTGTAAAATCGATATCGAAATTGGTTGCAACATTCCATATGTATGAGGGCAGAAAAATAAAGGTATGATCACTTGGCGAATAAATAATTGAAAAATTGAAACTTGAAATGGGTGATACCGCCTTTGTTAAACCGGCATAGATATTATGCCTGAAAGGGAAAAGCGCTTTAGCTGATAAATTTACATTTGAAATATCTCCCCCGGAGAAAACCTGATTTGAAGCATGACTATTATACAGGTACGCCATTGAAGCATACCAGTCATTCTTAAAGGTGCGGTCTGCCATGATTGAAAAAGTAACTACGCCCGAAGTGTCAAAGCTTCTTTTTGTAGGATGAAAATAACTGATCTCCCCTTTGAATCCGGTATTTTTAATGCTCCCCGCCCATCCTCCTCCAACCACATAATCGGAATTAAAAAGACCGGCCAATACCTGAATATCATATGCTTTACGATTAAATTTATATAAAATAGCACCAATGGCATCATCTTTATGTTTTCCGGGTTTCATTGCAAACTCAAGTGTTGAGTTATCATTTGGAAAGTATTGTATTCGTATGGCATCATTACCCCTTCGTTCTTCATAGTCAAAATCCAGTATTGAATATGCATTAAAAATATCATTGGGATTCCAGACATTGTTTATGCCCCAGTTGATACGCTGCCTGCCTGCCATGATATCCCATTTCCCTGCCGCATAATGAATGAGCGCTCTGTCTATGACTGAATGAACGACCAATGACCGATCATTGACCCAGAGTTTGGATAAATTTAAAAATCCGTTATATTGATTGATATACTTTCCAAAATCGGGAATTTGCATAAGCTGTTCACCAAAAAAAATTCTGTTGCGAACTTCTAACCTACCCGAAAGAGTTGCCCCAATTTTTATACTGAAATTAAGCCTGTTGTGAATTAAATTTAATGAAGTAGGAGAGTTCGCCCCTGAAATAAATGTGATATTTTGAAGATTCTTTATGTAACCGGTAAAGAAAAATCGTTGTTCCTTTAGCGAATCTTCCTGGCCTGAAACAGATAAAGGAAGTAGTATCAAAATGAGCAGCATATTTATTTTAAGTATATACCACATCTACATTATCTTTATGAATTATGAAGGTCAGTAGGTGTTGGAAGCGTATCATGTACGATCTTTCCATCTTCCAGTGTGATAACTCGTCTTGCCCGATCTATGACTCTTTGGTCATGTGTCGAAAATATAAATGTCATATTTTCTTCCTTATTGAGTTTTGACATGATATCTAGTAAATTTCCCGCAGATTTTGAATCCAGATTTGCCGTGGGCTCATCAGCCAGAATAAATTGTGGCTTTGGTGCCAGTGCTCTGGCAACGGCAACTCGCTGTTGTTGCCCTCCGGAAAGCTCGGAAGGTCGGCTATTGGCTTTATCTTCCATTCCGATCTGCACCATCAACTCAGTGACCCGGTTTTCAATTTCTTTTTTGGGCCGATTTTGTAACAACATGATAAATTCTATATTTTCTCTGGCAGTCAATACAGGTATAAGATTATAGGACTGAAATACAAACCCGATGTTATGAAGTCGAAAATCAATAAGTGAACCGCCCCGCAATGCTGAAATATTTATTCCATTGATCTCCACAAATCCAGTGGTTGGTACGTCCAACCCGCCCAGCATATTCAAAAGTGTGGTCTTTCCTGAACCTGAAGGACCTTTTATCGCAGTAAATTCTCCCCTGGAAATATGGAGATGAACCTGATCAAGTGCGTAAACCGAAACCGTATCTTCATTATATATTTTAGATAGATTATGGGCATCAATGACTGTATTATTCATCGCAATTATTTTTTAATACTTTCTGCAGGATTTAAACGTAATGCTCTTCTGGCCGGAAAAATTGACGATAACAAAGCAGTTATGACCACTAAACCTAAGATAATACCAATTTGCTTCATCTGGAGCGTAGGGTAAATTATAGGACTATATCCAAAACTTGAGGATACTGCAGAAAGTGATTTTAAAGTTATTCCGGTTTTATTTGTAATGATAACAGAAAGAGCTGCCATAATTATTCCCGGGGGACATCCGGCCATAATTAGAAAAAAAGTTTCTAAAAGTATCATACTAAATACTTTAAGTTTATTCATTCCTATGGCCATAAGTATTCCGATTTCTTTTGTTCTTTCCAATACAGACATCAGCATGGTATTGACAATACCAAATGCAAGGGAAATCAGGATGATACCCATAAAAATATAGACCATCTGATCTCCTGCCGCTACCGTCAAACCTAATTCCGGCGCGATTTCTTTCCAGTTTTTTACTTCGGTTTCCGGAAACATTTTTTTTAAAGTTAAACCACTTTCATGGAGTATATCATTGGAACCAAGCAGGATGGCTATTTCATTGATGGCATCTGGAACTCCGGTTAATGTATTCAGGGAAGAAATAGAAATAAAAACATGGGAGTCATCATATGGGGCATTATTTGTTTTGTACAGCCCGGTTACTCTGAAAGCACCAGAAACCAGGTCACTCTCATAATTTTGGAATGTAAGGATAGCTTTTTTATTGAGACGCAGTTTCATCTTTTTTGCTACTCGCTCGCTAATGATAATTTCATTGACCTTTTCCGGGCTAAAATATTTCCCTTCTGTTATTTTTTTATCTAATCCGGTCAGCGTATTTTCCTGTTCAGGCATCACCCCGTTTATTGTTATTCCACAACTCCCCGCAGCAGATGCTAACATGCCTTTTATTATTAACCTGCCTGTTGCTTTTTTTACAAATGGCTGCCTGTTAATCTGACTAAGAATAGACATTCCGGACGGTAGAACATACTTGATATCAAAATCCTTTCTGAATTCAGGATGATGGATTTGTATGTGAGAAAGTTCTGAAAAAATGGCACTTTCTATTCGCTGCTCTATCATACCGTTATAAAAAGCCATGAGATAAATGCCAAACCATAGTCCAACACTTACAGAGGTCATGATGATTAAACTTCGCTTTTTATTTCGCCAGATATTTCTCCAGGATATTTTGAATAGTGTTTTCATGTATTATCTTTTCATGGCTTCAATGGTATTGAGCTTTAATATATTCAACAAAGGATATAACCCAACCAGCAAAGCAATCATCAGTACAATGGTTGATTGAATGACAATGGTATTTTGATCCAACTCAGCTGGCATCACTGCTTCAAACCCAAACTGTTCATACGCTTTCCCAATCTCCCCGGTAAACCGCAATGGATTCCTGTTTAGGTAAATGACAAGTGGCAGACTCAAGAGAATTCCTAAAAAAATACCGGCAAAGGTTATCAAAAGGGTTTCTCCCAGGAGCATAATAATGATTTTACTTTTTTTCATGCCAATAGCAATCAGCATTCCAAATTCATATTTTCTTTCGGCAATCATCATCATGACTGTTCCTAAAAATCCAAAACCAATAATTAGATATAATACACCTGTAAAAATATAAAATGAAACGTTGTCTGACCTGATATGATTGGAGATTTCAGGCATCATTTGTTGCCAGTCCATAACTTCATACCCATAACTTAATTTGGTATTTAAATTGTCCTTTATACGACGCATGTTTTTTGAATCATCAATACCTAAAGCTACAGAAGTAATCAAATTTTCAGCATTGAGTAAGTATTGGGCAGCATGTAGTGGCATATATACAAAAACTTCGTTCATCTGTGGCGAAGCAAGTTTGATAATACCATTAACTCGAACCTTTTGAGCGGCCATACTTCCATGATATCCCTGGCCCAAAAGCACCAGAGTATCGTTGACCCCAATATTTAATTTGCTGGCCAAACCTTCAGCCACCAATACACCATCCACTTTATTTATAGGGTAGCTGCCTTTGATCAATTTTTTTTCCAGATGCGTTTGATTTTTTTCCTGATCCATATCGGTCCCAATCAGAAAAATACCTTTGGTTTGATTTCCCGAGGAAGCAAGCATAAAAGTTTCTAATCTAAAAACAGAACTCGTTACAGAAGCATTGTTTTTTATAATGGCCATCAATGAATCGCTCACTTCAAAGCTATTGTCTAAAACCTTTTCATCCCAGTATCCTTCTTTGTGAATTTGAATATACCCTGTATAGTACCCAACCACGTTTTTAATCAAATTATTGAATGTCCCTGTCTGAAATGACTGCATCATGATTGCTAAAAAAACAGCGAACATAATAGAGGCAATGGTTATCATTGAACGTCTGCTGTTTCGCCATAAATTTCTCCATATCAATTTGACGATCATTTCACTTTAGACATATTTTGAGGACTAAAAAACTTATCATCTATGGGCACATCAAAGTTTAATGTATTATAAATTAATACGGTTTTATGCCCTTTTTTATCTGCAGGTATCATTTCCAGCCTCGATGGTAGCAGCCTGTCTCCCATTAATTTTATCTCTTTCCCTTGCATAATATTGACCAGAATACCATCTTCATCATAGTACGTTACATTCAGTATTATATTATCTTTTTTGTCTATACACATGATCACTTTCCCCCACACTACAGCTGTAGATGGTTTGGGCATCATCTGAATCATATAGCACTTTTTCCCCTCAATCAGCGTATCTTTCATGAAGCTGTGTATATAATCATCAATAATGGAAGCTTCTTTGACCAAATCATCATTGGTAAAATCGGTACCCATCCAACTCTGATTCATCATGGAAGGAGGCATTTTAATATTTCTTTCTATCGATGGAATCCAGTTCCACACTTCTTTTTTCTTTCTTAAAAATACAATTCCTTTTTCCTTGGCTGGTGATGATATCAATATAAGAGCCATGTCGTTTCCTTTGCTCCAGACTTTAATTTTCATCTCACGCGACCAGTCAGGTCTGATTGTTTGCACGGTCATCTCACCAACCGAAGAACTTCCTTTAGATCTTTCATCTGCTTTTTTGACAATTTCTCGGGCTTCCTGTGAACAAAGTGACAAGGCATTAAGAAGAATTAATAAGATGGGTATATAAAAATTCATGCTGATTTATTTATGGCATTTTTTTCTTTATTAAAATAGCTAGTCCACTTTTTCATTTTAAAACTCACGCCCGTTTTAAATTGAATACCATTTACCAAAGTTACCCATAAATATTCTGTTTCAACCGTGACACCTGTCACAGGTTTTAATGACTGTTGTCACTTTTTTATTCTTCATTTTAGAAATCTATTCCAGCTGAAAACAGGTAAAAGAGGGCAACGTAAGATGAAATTCAGGAAAGGGGGTAAGAAGAAAAAATGAAATATTTTACCATATAAAAAGTCATTTATTTTTTACATCAGGTGCGTCTTCATTTCACAGACTAATGCTCGTAACAATGGTCACAAAGGAGTTTAAAAGGTACTGGAATAAATACGTCTTTGAATTTTTAAATAAATCTGATCTAAAATTTATAAATAATTTAATTTTATTCTTTTACTATGAAGTCAGGTATTTATACGCTCTCTCTTTACTTATATTAAATATCTGATTTGCTTTGCAATTTTAACCAGATAGCCAATATCTAATGTCTGGCAGGCTTGGATTTTGCAGCGGATACATATGAGGTAATAGCACATTAAATTCTGGCAGAAATCAAAACGGTATTGAAGCGGATGCAAGTTAGCCCTTTAATGATGAAGTGGTTTGGAATGTATGAAGAACAAATTTTAAATCCTCAATTCTAATCACTAATCTGCAAGTCAATTGTGAATAACCTATTTTTTAGAATACCTTATACCTGGTTAGGGCAAATGTAAAACGATATTACATTTTCAAAATTTGTTAATATTGCAACAAGTTGAAGACTAACATTTATATTTCAATTTTATGATTTGTGATAGCCTTGTGATATTTTAATTGGATATTTGCTTTTACAAGATATTAATTTTTGATTTTATAGTCAGGATTCTCAATTTTTTATCAATATCAATTACCTTTAATTCCTTTCAAATTTAATTGATCTTTATGTCCATTGCCATCATAGAAGATGACCCGAATATAAGAAGACTTATAAAAATAGTATTGTCAGAATTAAATCTTACTATACAGGAATATGATAATGGTTGGAAAGGTTTGGATGGGATTATGCAAAACAACTACAGCCTTTTAATACTGGATTTGATGTTGCCGGGAGTCAGTGGTATGGAAATCTGCCGAAAAATTAGACAGTCCAAAAATGAAATGTCGATTTTGATGCTTACTTCAAAATCGGAAGAAGAAGACAAAATTGCTGGCTTGGATATGGGTGCGGACGATTACCTTACCAAACCATTCAGCAATGGTGAATTATTGGCAAGAGTTAAAGCATTGCTTCGCAGATCTGTTGCAAATTCGTCTTATGTTAAAAAAGAAAGCCAAATCATCTCTATAGGCAGTTTGGAGCTGAATATTTCAAATAGGCTACTTTTAAAAAATGGCATTGAAGTTAATCTGACAGCCAAAGAGTTTGATCTCATCCAACTTTTTATGTCCAATCCGGGTAGGAATTTTACGCGAATAGATGTCCTTGAAAGAGTATGGGGAGAACAGTTTGAAGGACTGGAACATACAGTAAATTCAAATATCAATAGGCTGAGAAGTAAAATTGAAGACGATCCTGCTAACCCTAAATATTTAGTGACAGTATGGGGGCTCGGTTACAAATTTAATAAACACCAGTAAATATCATCGTGATAACTTCAAATATCTGGAAAAACAAAAGGCTAAGGCAAATTATAATTTTGGTGGCTGGCTCCATTGTAATTTTATGGTTGTTGATTGCTTTGCTTTTTTACAATTTTACCATTTCACAATATGAAAAGTCAACCCTGTTAAGACTGGAAGGAATTGCAAATACACTGGCATTGCAAATAAACGGAGACATACATGAACAAATATTTAAGTCGCATCAATCAAAAGATGCAATAACCCGAAACGAGCAGGATAGTTTATACAATGTGTTGCATAATATATTGCGGGCCAACCATGACGCCAATATGCTCGAAACCCCTGTGTATACCATCTCAATGAACCCACTTGGTATGTTTTATGAATTTGGTATCACTTCCGATTCTATTCCTTATTATCGTCATCCGTACAATACATATCATACATTATTAAACGACAATTACAATTCAGGAACTACCATCCCTGCTTATGAAGATGAATTTGGAATGTGGTTGACCGCTTTTGCACCAATAAAAAATTCGTCGGGCAAAACAGTAGCTGTGGTGATGGTGGACGAAAAACTTAATATATTTTTACAAACAGTGTGGGCTGAACTATTTAAAGCGTTTATTATATCTTTTTTGATTTTTGGAGTAATGTTTTTTTCACTTTTATGGCAAATGAGAAAAATACTTAATAAAGAACATGCGGACAAAAATTTTATGGAACATGCGACAAATGAAATATTCAGAATGAACTTGGAATTATCTGGTGTTAATAGTAAATTAAGTAGCCTTGATCAGTTCAGAAAAGAAATGATCTCAAATATTTCACATGATCTTAGAACACCTATATCCAGTATTATCGGATTCTTGGATTTGGTTAGAAAGAATTCTTCCAATGTGTCAGAAGAGGATAAAAATAAATACATTGAAGTAGCCTATGCAGAAACTAAAAGGCTGAATCGTTTTGTATCAGATCTGTTTGAGCTGACCAAACTTGAATCAGGGCAAATTAAAATCAATGCTGAACCATTTAATATTTATGAATTGGTATCTGATATAGTTCAGAAATATCAGCTTAAAATTAAGGAAAAACGAGTCGATTTAAACTTTGAAATTCATGAGCAATTAGGCCAGGCTTTTGGTGACATCAAATATATTGACAGGGTATTTCAAAATTTACTGGACAACGCTGTCAGGTATGTAGATGAAGGTGGATATATCAAAATCTGGATTTTGGATGATAAAGACTATTTTAAAGTTAAGATTTGTAATTCCGGTGATTTGATCCCAAAAGTCGATTTGGATGTCATTTTTGACAGATATTATACCAACGAAAAAACCGATAATGCCAGATCAGGGCTGGGTCTGGCTATTGCCAGGAACATCTGTACTTTACATGGCTGTACCATCAAAGCTGAATCGAATGAGTATGTCAATTCATTTTGGTTTACGGTGCCTAAAGTGTAATCATAATTTTTTAGGGTGTCTGGAGATATTTATTAGATTGGATAAACAAAAAAAGACATCCTGAATAAATCAAGATGTCACTTTTCTTTGTCAATTAAATTCCAAATATTACTTTGGCATCACCACACCGTCAATAACGTGGATAACTCCATTTGTTCCCTTAAGGTACGTAGCAGTTACAAAAACAGAGTTTCCTTTTTCATCTGTCAGTTTTACTTTTCCGTTTTCCAAAGAACCAGTCAATTATCCACCTTGTACAGTGGTCAATACAGCTTTTCCTTTTTCGGCTTTAATAACCGCCATTACTGCAGCAGCATCAGTATTACCACTCACAACATGGTATGTCAAAATACCTGTTAAAGTCGCTTTGTTCTCTGGTTTAAAAAGGCTGGTTTAGGAATCATCATTATGCTTTTTTTCATTTCAATATAATATTGTATGTAACCATAATCCTTCTAATAGCTTCTGATTAAAATCAAACTTATAACAAACCAGCATTCATTCATGGGTAGTCGGCCGGGAAAATTATCCATGACCTGGCGTAGAATGTCCATTTTCTGCAGGTACAAACGAACTTACCTTTGCAGTGTCAATATCGACAAATTATTTAATCATAAATTTCATTAAAATGAAGAAGTTAAGTTTTGTTTTTTTAGTGCTTGTATTTGCACTCGCATCGAATGTTATCTCGGCCCAGGTTCAGCCCATAGATAAAGATCATCTTGCCATCGGCGGTTATGATGTAGTCTCATATTTTACTGTTGGAAAGGCCACAAAGGGAAATGCGGTTTACACTGTTACCCACAATGGTGCCAACTATTATTTTGCATCAGCAAAAAACCAAAAAGCATTTAAGGCTGATCCAGCCAAATATCTTCCACAGTGCAATGGATATTGTGCATGGGGCGTGGTTGAAAAAGGTAGTAAGTTTCCAATCGACCCCGAAACATTTTCAGTATCTGACGGCAAACTGTACTTGTTTTTTAATGGAGATTTTGAAGGGCAGCCCTTCAATACGTTGACTGAATGGAAAAAAGAGGAGAAAAAATACCTTGCGACAGTAAAAGGTGCCTGGGAAAAAGTAAATAAATTATAATTCGAATTCAGGCTATTTATAATAAAATTAAAATCAATAAACAATGACTCAGTTTAATGTACCAACCAAAGCAGATGTATCATCTGCCAATCAAACCATTTTTGACAATTTGGAAAAAGCCTTGGGTTTTGTACCAAACTTATACGCAACAATTGCCTATTCTGACCACGGCCTTGCAAGGTTTTTAGCCTATCAAAATGCAAAAACATCTCTGACAAATAAGGAAAAGGAAGCTGTAAATCTTATCGTAAGCCAGGTTAATGGCTGTGTGTATTGTCAAAGTGCCCATACTGTTTTGGGAAAAATGAATGGCTTTACTGATGAGCAGATTTTGGATATAAGAAAAGGTTGTTCACAGGATGCAAAGTTAAATGCATTGGTAAAATTGGCTGAAGACATCACCAGAAACAGGGGCAACGTCAGTGAGCAAAAAGTGGATGATTTTTTCAGCCATGGGTATTCAAACGAAAATTTGGTGGATGTCATTCTACAGATAAGTGATAAATCTGCAATGAATTATCTCCATAATCTCACGAAGATTCCCGTTGATTTTCCGGTCGCACCTGAATTGTGATATGGAAAAAGTGAAACAAGGCTTGAGCGTTGTTGATGCGGCATCCTACCGAATTGACGAAAGTAGGTATGAGTTGCGCGTCAACGACCCTCAGGCGCCGCTTTGTCCCTATGGGAATAAAAGAGTTTATATAGGATTTGATAGATATAATAACAATTATATTAGATTTACAAAGTCTATTCTGCGTAAGATTTTGCTCAAACAAGGTGACAAATAAATTGAAATCACAATCAATATAAAAACAACATGGGAACTTGATTGTCATTTTGTTTCCACTATGGATGGAAAAGAAGCCCACTTTGATGCAACATCCATTTCCCGTGACCACTACCACGCAGAAACCCTGGGACGTTCTTTTTAAATGGATTATCAGCATGTACGGGGATGCATGTGGTAGCATGGCTTAATAAAAAATTCAAAATGGGGTTTGCAGCTTTTAAATTGGAAGTGGCTGGTGAACTTACAGAGACCGGCCAATGTATTATCGCAAAATTCATATTATTTATAAAAATACGGCAACTTCGAAGGACATGGATAAAGTAAAAGAAGCCGTATATTTGTCATTGACAAAAAATTTTGGTGTACATAAAATGTTAAGCAAAGCAACCGATATTACTCAAGAAATAAAATATTTATAAAATGGAAAATCAAAGACCACCGCTTCCTCCATTTACTCTGGAGACCGCATTGCAAAAAGTACAAATGGCAGAAGACGCCTGGAACAGTAAAGATCCTGAAAGGGTATCAAAAGCATATACTGTTGACACTGAATGGAGAAACCGAACTGAATTTATCAATGGACGCGATGAAGTGGTTGCTTTTCTCACTCGAAAGTGGGCAAAAGAGTTGCATTATAAGTTGAAAAAGGAACTCTGGGGCTTCAGAGAAAATAGGATGGCGGTACGCTTTGAGTATGAATATCAGGATATAAACGGCCAGTGGTGGAGAGCTTATGGCAATGAAAACTGGGAGTTTGATGAGCATGGTCTGATGAGGAAAAGGTATGCAAGTATCAATGATCTGGCTATCAGTGAGTCAGACAGAAAACTGAAATAGCATGGCTGTAAATTATGCAGAAATTGCTTTTACGGATGCAGTCAAAGAGATGCAGGAAAAGCACGGGAGTCGTAAAGCATATGAAAGATTGGAAAAACACAACATCGTTGATGGTCTTTCAGTGAATGAAATGGAGTTTATCAGGAATCAGGATAGTTTTTTTATGGCTTCCTTTGGGACCGGAAATTTTCCATATATCCAGCATCGTGGTGGCCCAAAAGGTTTTCTGAAGGTACTGGATTCAAAAAAATTAGCTTTCATCGATTTTACGGGCAACAAACAATATATTTCAATAGGAAATCTTGCCACCAATAAAAATGTGGCTTTGATTATGGTCGATTATCCCAATAAAGCCAGGTTAAAAATATATGCCAAAGCGGAGATAGTCGAATTAAAGGGCAATATGGAATTATTTGAGTTTCTTGTACCTGATGACTACAAATTTACCCCGGAGCGCATGCTAATATTACATATCGAAGCTTATGACTGGAATTGTCCGCAACACATCACACCCAGATACACAGTGGAAGAAATAGAAAAAGCACTTGCACCTCAAAGGGAATATATTGCCAAACTCGAATCTGAACTAAAAAAAATGAAGAGCCATGAACAGCAATAAGGTAGACATTTTGGCTTTTGGAGCGCACCCTGATGATGTGGAGTGTGCTGCAGCGGGTGTTTTACTCAAGCATATAGCAATGGGCAAATCTGTTGCAATTGTCGATTTGACAGCCGGCGAGAAGGGTAGTTTTGGAAATGTTGAAACCAGAAAATATGAAGCAAAGTCAGCCTCGGAGATCTTAGGTTTAAAAAACAGAGAAATGCTGGGCTTGCCTGATAGTGGTATAGAAAATAACGAAGCTGCCCGAATGCTGGTCATTGAGTTAATAAGAAAATACCAACCGGATATTGTATTGTGCAATGCCCTGCATGACAGACATCCGGATCACGCTAATGCGGCAAAATTAGTAGCTGATGCTTGTTTCCTTTCTGGTTTGAAGAAAAAAGAAACCTTTTTTAATGAAGCACTTCAGGAACCATGGAGACCGGCATTTATGTATCATTACATCCAGGATAATTTTTTGCAACCTGATTTTGTTATTGACATATCACAGCAAATGGACAAAAAGATGGAATGCATTAAAGCCTTTAGGTCTCAGTTTGTTGATCCCAATGATCATAATCCAAATTCTGTTTTGGCCTTCCTGGATCAGATTAAAAATATGAACAGTATTTATGGCAGAACCACTTAATGTTAAATATGCTGAAGGATTTAATGTAAGCAGATATTTGGGAGTGGCCGACTTTTATCAATTGAGATAAAATTGTATTTTAAATAAAAGTCACTCATGACAAAACCAAACGCATTAACACTCATCAACCCTAAAAGTGGATCACTGGCTTTTAAGGTTTTTAATTTTGATGACAATAGTCATTTTGACCACATTCAGCGACTCAATTATTATTCACTTATTTGGATACAACAGGGTAAGGGTTCAGTAAAGGCAGATTTTGCAAAATACAATTTTGGCCTCAATACATTGTTTGCTTTTACTCCGTATCAACCGTTTATGATCCAGGAGGATGAAAATATATCAGGACTGGTTTTAAATTTTCATCCGGATTTTTTCTGCATACACAAACATCATAAAGAAGTGGCTTGCAACGGCATTCTTTTCAATAACATCTATGATCCTCCATTTGTATTGGTGGATGAATCAACCAGGGCTACCTTTGAAATGTTGGTGGACCAAATGAGATCGGAAATGCAAAATCCAGCATTAGCACAATATGAATTACTGGTTTCTTATTTAAAAATATTTCTCATTACAGCTTCCAGACTGAAAGCACAACAACAAACGGATAAAACTCAAATTGCAACATCATCTAAAGAGCCGTTTATCCTGCAGAATTTGAAAAACAATATCGAAGCGAACTTCAAAACCAAACATTCGGCAGGAGAATATGCAGCCATGTTGAATATTTCGCCAAAAGCCTTGGCTAAAATAACCAAAGCACACTTTAATAAAACCCTGACCGATCTTATCTCTGAACGAATTATCATTGAAGCAAAACGGGAATTATACCTTACAAATAAAGCTGTAAAAGAAATTGCATTTGAATTGGGCTACGAAGACGAACACTATTTTAGTAGATTTTTTAAAAACAACGCAGATGTATCACCTCAAATGTATAGAGACACTGTTGGTTTTGCCATGGCAATGGAAAATCTGAATTAGCGAAAGCCATAAAAAAAGTTCTTTCCTTATGTCATTTTTAATGTTTGTTGGATGACTTGGTGGCTAAGTTTTATCCGGATTAATACGATTTACTTCTTCTATGTACATTTCTTTTAAGTGATCGTAAAATGATTTTTTACTAACTATATTTGCAATAATATTAGATAAAATTGCTCCCAATAGCAGATAAAATATCACACTGTGCCTATCTGTCATTTCAAAAATGATAATAGCAGAAGTAAAAGGAGCTCGGGTCACTCCTGTAAGGAAAGAGACCATGCCTATAAGGATTATCAAATTTGCGTTTGCCCCGGTCAAGTGCGTAAATTCTGCAATCAATGCTCCTAAACTGGCGCCAGAACTCAGTGATGGTGCAAAGACGCCACCCGCCCCACCGAATCCAAATGAGAGTATTAAACCATTCATTCTTAGAAATGGCAAATACCAGGGCACTGTTTTATCATCTGTAAACAAGGTTCTTACCATCAATTCCTTACCGGAACCCATAGTTTCAGTACCAAAAAAAAATATGGTGGTGGCTACAATCAATGCGCAAAGTACTACGATGCCTATTTGTTTGATGTTTTGACGAAGAGAATTAATGTAAACAATAAATTTCAATAAAATATCACACATTTTACTGCCAAAATAGCCTGCAACTACTGCTGTAATAATGACCCCCATTATGACACTCCATCCATGAATGCCTGTTTTAGGATATCCCAAATATAAATAAGCACCTCCAAATCCCTGGGCTGTAAGACCGGCAATAATAACTGCAATAAATAAAGGTGATTTATAATGTTTTATATCAAATTTTGACAATTCTTCAATGGCAAAAATTATTCCACCTAATGGTGTATTAAATGCAGCAGCTAAACCAGATGCTGCACCGGCTATCAAAATATTTTGCTGGGAAATTGGTATCCACCATCTTGGTAGAAATCTGTAAACAATATTAAAAATTGAACTTGAGATCTGAATAGTTGGGCCTTCTCTACCTAAAATTCCACCACCAACTACTTTTATACTGCTGGCTAAAACTTTAATAATAACAATTTTAAAACTTAAGAGTAGTTTAATATATTTTTTTGTTTCAGGCTTTGCCAGTGAAATTGAAGCCATGACCTGAGGTATGCCACTTCCTTTGGCATATGGAGCAAACCTCCTGACCAACCACCAGGAAGTAAGAAAACTTATGGGTGTCAAAATGAAAATATACAACCTGTTTTGATCATAAATGTAAATAGATAGTTGCTCGGCATAAGTAAAAATCCTACTATACAAAAATGCAATAAAACCGGTTATTGCTGATGCGACGATAAATGGTAAAAACTGGAAGAACTGCTCTTTGACTTCAGCATTTGTTTCTATGGATTTTTCATATAACCCTTTACCATATATAATGCCTTTACTAACGAAGCGGTTATTTTTAATAAGTACTATTTTCCTTAAATATTTTGTTTTCACCGTTTGTGAGTTATAAATAAAGAGTATGTTTAAATATGCTTTGATTTACATCATAATTAAGCCAGATCAATTAATGACTATTATTATACAAGAATGTAAATGTATGTATAAAATCCCATAATAGATTCGATCTTTTTGATTTTATCGTGATAAATTGAATGCTAATATTTTATAAATTATACATTAATTCTTGTGATACTTCTGTGATAATTTAATCCGATCTTTGTTTTCAAAAATGATCTGGCTTTTTCATTTATCCATTTTAAAAAATAAAAATATATGAAACGATTTTTGTTTGATGTATTGGTTATACCAGTGTTAAGTTTATGTATTGCTCTTGATTTTATCCGGGAAACAGTAGTCTGTGCGCAAATCCTGTTTTCTACCGGTTTTTTTTAACGTAAATGGGAGAAGTAAGATAGGAGTGGATGGCAATTTTTAAGAAAGTCTTATGCCTGGCTTGTTTTGTAAGGGGAAAGAATTTTAAAAATATAAGTGATATGGTAAGGAAGTAAATTGACGCAATAAATGGCGGTAGTACTCAAATTTCAACTGCTTACTGTACAAAATACATCGCATTGTGGACGAGGGATATACCTATACCTTTTGAAGCCAAATACAAAAAAAAAATACCCTGATTTATTATACTTTGCCCCCATCCCCTTATTTTGCAGAGTTGAAATAATCAAAACCATATAAAAATGAAATATCTGTTTTTTACAATTTTTACTTTTAGTCAATTTTTAAATTTGACAGCACAGGCATGGACAAAGCCCAAAGGAGGAGGTTTTTATAAATTGGATTACACCCGTATTCAGACCGATCAGGTTTTTGAACAGGAAGGAAAGATCGTACCATCCCGAACATTGGGCAACCATACCTTAAGTTTTTATGGAGAAAGAGGGATCACCGATAAATTTACCATTCAGGCTTATATTCCTTTTTTAGTGAGAAACGTGCTTAATGAAATTAAAGATGCGCAATCAGGAGCAGTGCTCCAGCCAGGCATTGAACACAATAATATCGGAGACATTGATATAGCCTTTAGATATGCATTGCCTGTCGGAAAATTACCGGTAAGTGCTACTTTGTTGTTAGGAATACCAACTGGCAACAGTACCCAAAATTCAGGGTTATTTACCGGAGACGGTGAGTTTAATCAAATGCTTAAATTAAGTACAGGCGTAGGCAAAATTAAATGGTGGACACAATGCGGCCTTGGTTATAATAATCGTACCCTTGGCTTTTCCGATGAAATCAGATATGATGCTGAATTTGGTTACAAAATGTTTAAGGAAAAGCTTTTTACTATTTTTAAATTATCAGGTATAGAAAGCCTCAATAATGGAACAGAACCCGCTTCCCCTACAGGACTTTTTTCCAATAATGTAGAATACCTTTCACCTGGTTTGGAGTTTTTGTATTTTGTAAAACCAAAATTTGGATTTTCGTTTAGAGCTGCTGGCGCTGTCAAAGGGCAGAATGTTTTGGCAGCACCTTCACTTTCAATCGGTTTTTTCTCAAATTAAAACAAAAGGAATTGATATAGTACCTGTCAAATTCAAAGAAGATAAATAAACGACATATCCAGTTTCTGGTGATAAAAGAATACTACGGTTGCATTGTACTTTATTATCCAATCATATAAATCTATATTATGTTAAAACCAGTGACAATTTTTTACATCGAAAGATCGCTAAGCATTATTGCTGCAATTATTTTGCTACAGACACTTTATTTTAAGTTTACAGCAGCACCTGTGAGCGTACATATATTTTCTTCTTTAGGTATAGAGCCATGGGGAAGGATAGGTTCAGGAATTGTTGAGCTAATTGCTGGAATATTACTTTTCAGGCCTAAGCTGGCATTATATGGAGCAATCCTGGCTTTAGGGACCATGAGTGGAGCCATATTGTCTCATTTGTTTGTTTTAGGTATAGAAGTCCAGAACGATGGTGGTCAGTTATTTATGTTAGCCTTGATTGTAACGTTTTGTTGTGTTGGTGTCATCTTTATTAAAAAGAATGAATTAATGTCGTTGATTTTCAAATTAATCAAAAGCAAAAGTGTTATAAAATGAGAGTATTATTTTTTTTATTTCTTTTTTTATTCTCATTGGACATAGATGCACAAGGTGATAAAAATTCAGTCTATTTTTACACAAAAGAAGGTGCCATTAAAGGCTATGATCCGGTGGCTTATTTTATCTCCAATCGACCAGTTAAAGGTGTGAAAACGATTTCATATTTGTGGAATAATGTTACATGGTACTTTGAATCACTTTCTAATAAACAATTATTTGTGAATAATCCGGAAAAGTATGCACCGCAATATGGTGGTTATTGTGCCTATGGTTGGGCACAGGGTTATGCTGTTAAAATAGATCCCGATGCCTGGGATATTGTAAACGGAAAACTTTACCTTAACTATTCAAAAGGCGTCCAAAAGGACTGGAATAAGGACCGTGAAGCATTCATCAAAAAAGCCGACCTTAACTTCAGGCAAAAATAATTTGTGTATTTCAAAGTTTAGTCGAAAGTCTGAAATTATTATTTGCAGACGCCATATTTTACAGCCAAACTTGAATCAATACTTCATGGAAATTCCTTTTCATTATTTTTCCAATAAAAGCCTTCCTCTATTATTGGGTTGTTTCTGTTTATTTTTGAAATAATAGTTTTCTGTTAAATTGATTTTAATAATTTTAAGGCGATGTTCAAAACAAAACCACGGTTGCAAACTAGTCGAAATTATAATCAAAATTCCATGCCGCTTTGGTTGGGGAAAGTACTCAATTATGAGTATTGGCCAATCTGGTTCTTCTATCTTCCAATTGGAATTTACATTACTTATCTGGCTGTTAAAGCCAGGTCCGCTACTTTTTTTACGCGGGTAAACCCATGTATTAAGGATAGCGGAATCATAAGATACAGTAAGTTTGAGTTACTTAAACACATTCCTGATGACTTTAAACCCAAAGGAGTACGGATGACGTCTTTTGAAAATCCTGTAGAATTACCGGCATTTCTTTCGTTTCCGCTCATCGTTAAACCGGATATGGGCGAGCGGGGAAAAGGCGTGGCCCTGATCAGAAAAAATAGTGAATTGCAGGAATATGCGATGATGATAGGACAAAATTTTATCATGCAGGAATTCTGCAATTTTCCCCGCGAGGCAGCCGTTTTTTATGTTAGAAAACCTTCTGAAAGGAAAGGGAAAATTACGTCATTAACTACCAAAGAGTTTTTGTACGTCGTTGGCGATGGCCAAAATAGTATAGAAGAGTTGATGTCAAAAACATTTCGTGCCCGATTGCAAATAGGCAGAATGAGTCAGGAGACTTTAAAAAGAATCCCGGAAAATAACGAGTACATTCAAATCGAACCGATTGGAAACCACAATCGTGGCACCAGATTTATTAATTCCAATCATTTGATTTCTGAAAAATTAGTGGATGTTTTTGATGGTATTTCAAAAAATATAAGCGGTTTTTATTACGGAAGATATGATTTGAAATTTAATACCTTCGAAGAACTGGAAGATGGAAAAAATTTCAAAATAGTTGAATTGAATGGCATTAACTCCGAACCCGTGCATATCTATGATCAAAGTACCGGTCTGTTTAACGCTTACCGCGATTTTTTTACCCATATGAGATATATGTACGAAATCAGCGAAGAAAATAAAGCAAACGGGGTTGCAAATACACCGGTTGTTAAGTTTTGGCGGGGCATTTTTACGGGCAAAGAATAATTTATTTTTTTTTGTGATAAATCTGTGATACCTGATTAGTACTTTTACTTCTGAATTAGATAATTTTAAATGAAAAAATTGTTTTAACACACCACTTTTACTTTAATATATGTTTTCCAGTATTACATCAGAAACACTTACCCAGCTTAGGTATATCATTGAACAGATGTCTAAGGAAGAATATGCATTAAAACTTCCCATTCTCAATAATGCCAGCATAGGCCAGCACGTCAGACATGTATTAGAATTTTATAGCTGTCTGTCGCTTACTTTGGCATCAGGAAAAGTGGACTACGACAAACGCGAAAGAAACCTGAACTTAGAGCATGACCCTGACGCTGCAACAGGGATGATTGATAAATTGTGCAACATGTTTGGCCAGGCAAACCTCAATGACTTTCCTTTAGTCAACCAAATTGAATTAAAAGGTATTACAATACAAACGGATAGTTCATTGGGTAGAGAAATGGTATACCTGATTGAACACAGTATCCACCATTTTGCCATCATAAATATAGCTTTGAAAAATTGTTTTGAACACATCCGTCTTCCGGAAAATTTTGGTTTAGCGCATTCGACCGTCAAACATTATCAAACCGTGTCATCTGAACATATTGAATAATCCTTAACCCAAATCATTCCGGCTACATGTGTTGTCTTTCTATATATAAAACGAACAGGGATAATTGGGTCATCACGCACAACAGAGATGAACAGAAGACCAGACAAATCCGGGCAGATAAGGTTATCCCGAATTTGATCGGTGGAAGAAGAGTTTGGATGCCTAAAGATGCACTGTCCAATGGCACATGGATAGCAACAGATGGAATTATGATTGGGGCCTTACTCAATGGATACCAAAAAAAACATACAAGAAAAGAGCGGTATAAAGCCAGTCGCGGATGTATTATTCCGGAATTATTCAGTATGAAAGGGATACAACAGTTTATTGATGAATTTGATCCGGGGGGCTTTGAACCTTTTACCTTGATTATGATCCATAAAAATAACGTGATCGAATATGGGTGGGATGAAAAACAGACTCATGTGACTCGGCTGGATGAAACCAAACCTCAAATTTTTTCATCATCGACGTTATATAACGAAGATGTTAAATTAAAAAGAGAATACCTGTTTAATAATTGGTTGAATAACAAAAAAAATGAAAATGACATTTGGTCCTTACATGCACTGAAGGGCAATGACCACAGTCTGTATTTTAATGTAGATTTTAACGATGAAATTTCTACTGTGGCCATTAGTCAGATTGTTTTGGGAATTGAGCCGGTTTTTTATTACCAGTCTTTAATCACCAATAATATAAAAGAAGCTGTACATTTAATACAAAATGACATTTAGTCTGTTTTAAAATTAAAGCAAATGCAATTAATATGGAAAATTTTAAAAGTAGTATTTGGAGTATTGTATTTTTTGCAATGGTATCTTTTGACGGATTTTGCCAGGAAATATCCAAAAGGATTTTAGTTGAGCATTTTACAAATACCCGTTGCAGCGTATGTGCTGCCAGAAACCCCGGATTTTACGAAGCAAAAAAACAAAAACCGGATGTACTGCACATCGCTTACCATCCCAGTTCTCCTTATAATAACTGCTTATTCAGCACACAGAATAAAGTGGAAAATGATGCAAGAACCAATCATTATGACTTGTATGGCGGAACACCAACTTTTTGTATCAATGGCGATATTAAATCGTCCAGTGAGGTACAAAATGTTGCGGTCTATAATCCTTATGAAAATCAGACTTCCCCGATTAGTATTGTTGTAGAAATTACCCCGGCCGGAAGCGATTCGATCAGCGTTCTTGTAGAAGTCAAAGCAGTAAGTGCGCATACATTGACCAATTTATCACTTTATGTTCCTGTTATCGAAGATACGGTTTTTTATAATGCTCCAAACGGTGAAAAACAGCATTATGATGTATTCAGGAAGTCTTTTAGCGGTCCGGACCCTGTAATTTTTAATGCTCCGGTGTTAGGAGGTAGCTCCTTTGTTTACATGGCTAAAATAATAAAAAATCAGATGTGGAATATGAACAGGTTATCAGCGGTAGCCATTGTTTCTTCCATGAACAAGCGTGTTATTCAGGTCGCGCAATCTGATTTGTATTCGGAGGGGGTAGCTTTTTCAGAAAATGATCCGTTAAATCTTCTGACCAGGATAACTTTATTCCCGAACCCATCGTTTAATTCATTGAATATACATTCCGGTTCATTTTGGAATAATAGTAATTTTAAAATTTACAATGTACATGGCATTGTGGTTAAAGCTGGCTTAATGTTACATGGGGATTTGAATATTGATGTAGATCAACTACCCCCGGGCTCTTATGTATTTCAGCTGGTTAAGGATACAGCTACCATTTCTAAAATGTTTATAAAAATATAAAAACATGCGGATTTTGTTTTTTTTAACGGCTGTTCTTTTTGTTATTTCAGCGCAGGCTCAACCGGATTTTGTATCTTGGGATACATTTCTTAAAAAGTATGTGACGACTGAGGGTGAAGTGGATTATAAAGGTATTAAAGCAAATAAAACAGAACTGGACGCCATTACAAAAAGTTTTTCTGCTGTTTCTACCCAGACCGCATGGAACAAAAATGACCAGCTGGCTTTTTGGATAAACGTGTACAATGCATTTACAATTGATCTGATTGTCAATAATTATCCGGTGAAAAGTATCCGGGATCTGGATAGTGGCAAACCATGGGATGTAAAAAGGATCACCATAGGGAATAAAAAATATTCTTTGAATAATATCGAAAATGATATCATCCGCCCACAATTCAAAGATCCGCGTATTCACTTTGCGGTGAATTGTGCAGCAAAATCATGTCCGCCACTTCAAAACAGGGCCTTTTTTGGCAAATCATTGAACAGCCAATTGGAAGCAGCAACCAAAAATTTTATAAATAACACCAATTTCATAACAGTAGCGCCATCAAAATTAACGCTGTCCCGAATTTTTGACTGGTATGCAAAGGACTTTGGAAACATAACAGACTTTCTGAACAAATTCAGCACGATCAAAGTTAATAAAAATCCGGTCGTAAGCTATTACGATTACAATTGGTCTCTAAACGAAAAAAAATAATTTAAATATATGATCAGATTAATTTTTATAGCATGCGTGCTGATAACTTTTGGCGCTTGTGCCCAGCAAAATAAAAAAGGCGCCGTAGTTTCTCCCATTCAGGTAGAAAAAGTAAATGAGGTTATCGACACGGCCTGGACAGAAAAAATAATAAAAACAGAGGCAGAATGGAAACAATTACTGACAACAAAACAATATTATATTCTCAGGGAACATGGCACGGAAAGACCCTTCAGCAGCGCTTTGTACGAAATTAAGGAAGCTGGAATTTATGTTTGTGCGGGCTGTAAAAACCCCTTGTTTTCATCATCAGCTAAATTTGATTCCGGCACGGGCTGGCCAAGTTTCTTCCAGCCCTATTCAAAAAACAGTCTGAATGTGGCTGCTGATAATAGCTATGGCATGGAAAGAGATGCTTTGACATGTAAAAGATGTGACGGCCACCTGGGGCATGTGTTTAATGATGGTCCCAAACCAACGGGTTTGAGGTATTGTATCGACGGCGATGGCTTATTGTTTGTTCCCGCACAACCCAAAATGGCCGTGGCCACCTTTGCCGGCGGATGCTTTTGGTGCACAGAAACCATTTTTGAAAGTATCATTGGAGTTAAAGAAGTGATTTCCGGATATTCTGGGGGTAAAGAAACAAACCCGACATATGAATCTGTTGGGGCGGGACGTACGGGTCATGCTGAGGCATTTCAGGTATATTATGATCCCAAAATGATCAGCTACAAAGATTTGGTAAGAGTGTTTTTTGCTTCAATCGATCCGACAACGGTTGATGGCCAAAGTCCCGACTTTGGCAAACAATACAGAACAATTGCTTTTTTTACCAATGATGAGGAGAAAAGAATCATTGAAGAAAAGATAAAAGATCTTTCCAAAGAGTATAATAAACCGATAGCTACCCAGGTTGTAAAATTTGACAGGTTTTATGAAGCGGAAGCGTACCACCAGGACTTTGTCAAAAGAAATCCAAATCAGGGATATGTTCGGGCCGAAAGTATTCCGAGAAGAGAAAGGACACTGGCTAAGGTAAAGGATTTGGTAAAAACCGGTATTCAAAAATAACCGACGTGTCCAGCATCATCATCATTGGCAACGGAATAGCAGGATCTACTGCCGCCAGATATATCAGGAAAAATAGCGATCACAATATCACGATGATCTCTGCAGAGACCCCGTTTCCATTTTCTCGTACAGCATTGATGTACGTATATATGGGCCATATGAAGTTTGAACATACCAAACTATACGAAGATGGGTTTTGGTCAAAAAACAGGATAAATACCATCCAACAGAGGGTTATAGATATAGATACGGAAGGCAAGACCATCAGCCTGGACGATAAACAAGTTTTGCCGTATGATAAACTCATCATCGCCACAGGATCAAAATTCAATAAATTTAATTGGCCTGGACAAGATTTACAAGGCGTACAGGGATTGTATCACCTCCATGACCTGGAGAGTATGGAAGCAGCGACCCAAAGTGGTATCAAAACAGCAGTTATAGTGGGCGGTGGATTGATTGGCATTGAAATGGCAGAGATGTTTCATAGCAGAAACATACCGGTGGTATTTTTGGTAAGAGAAACCAGTTTTTGGAACAATATCCTGCCTGCAGAAGAGTCTGAAATGGTTAATAAACATATTCTGGCAAATGGTATTGACTTAAGACTCGATGAGGAACTAATGGAAATCAAAGGAAAGGACGGTAAAGTGTCGGCTGTTTTATGCAAAAATTCCGGTGAAGAAATAGACTGCCAGTTTGTTGGTCTCACAGTTGGTGTAAGCCCCAATATCGACTTTATAAAATCGCCTGATATAAATATTAGTAGAGGCATCGTGGTTGACGAATACCTGCAAACTTCAGCTAAGGACGTTTTTGCTATAGGAGATTGTGTTGAACTCTCCAATCCGCCTCCGGGCAGAAAACCAATAGAGGCAGTTTGGTACACAGGTAGAATGATGGGCAAAACTGTAGCTCAAACCATCTGTGGAGAAGCAGTAAAGTACTACCCGGGAATATGGTTTAATTCTGCCAAATTTTTCGATATTGAATATCAGGTATACGGCGATATACCTGCTTTAACACCTGAACACATCACATCACTGTACTGGCAACACCCCTCAAAAAATAAAGCGATTCGTATCAATTATGAAACAGCAACGGCTTCTGTGACCGGATTTAATCTGATGGGAATTAGATACCGTCATGCTGTATGTGAAAAGTGGATTGCGGACAAAACAAACATAGAAAGCGTACTGGAACACCTTTCATTAGCCAATTTTGATCCGGAGTTTTTTGAAGAATATGAAAGCACCTTTATATCGATGTACAATCAAAAGAATGGTAAATCCCTTAAGCTTAAATCTCAAAGAAAATTGGGTTTGGTGCAGAAGTTTTTGTTAGGATGATTAATTAAGGGTAAGAATGAACTTAAATAGAATAGCGTACGTTATTAAGTACTAAAATAAGACATCATGGAAGTCATTAATTATTCAATTTTAAGAAATAATCTCAAAGAAGTTTTGGATCGGGTATCTGAAGATAAAGAAACTTATATCGTAAATCGGGGTAGTTCTAACGCGGTAATTATATCGTTGGACGAGTACAATAGCTGGAAAGAGACGATGTATTTAATGGAAAGTGAGTCTAATAGAAAGAGGTTAGAAGAAGCCATTGAAAGAGAAAAAAAGGGAGGATTTATAATTAGAGATTTAATCGAAGAATGATTCGAGTACTGAGTTGGGACCATTTGGCGTGGGATGATTATTTATATTGGCAAAATACAGACAAAGTTATCTTAAATAGGGTTAATCTTCTAATTAAAAGTATTTTAATAGATCCTTATAATGGAATAGGCAATCCGGAAGTTTTAAAATCTAATTTCAGTGGTTATGTTTCGAGAAGAATAGATAATGAACACAGGATTGTTTATAAAGTATTTGATGACAGGATTCATATTATTCAATGCAGATATCATTATAAGAAATAATAAAATATTAAGTATTTAATCATGCAACCATACAAATCCATCTCCCTCACCGCCCATCACCACACGGACAGCATCAAGGTAAGTCAGAAAATGGCCTTGTCTCTTGTTGGTATTGGCTTCTTACTCCAAATGGTATTCTGGCTGAGTTTTCAATCACAGGGTGCATCATTGTGGCTATGGTCATCTGTAGGACTGGTCTCAGTGGGATCTTTATGGTATACAGTAGGGCAGTATAAAAATACATTACCCGGCATAAAGAATAACCACAATTGGTTTTCTTCACTCACATCGAGGGGTAGTTTTGCCTGGATTTTAGCAATTTTTTTAACTGGGTTTTATGTGCTCCTTTATTGGTATCCGCATGTATTGGGTCAGGGAAGTGAAGGCGCAGTAAACACAGGATTAGTAGGACTTTTTGACCCGTTAAGTATGGCGTTAAAAGGTAAACCTGCCAGCCAGTGGTTTGTCTATGGTGCTATTTATACCTTGACCATCTTGTTGATGGGTATCAAGTTCATCTATAAATATCGTCACAGCAAATATCAGGTTTACCGAACGATCTCCATCATGTTTTTCCAGACAGCTATCGCCTTTATTCTTCCTGAGATCATGCAAAGTCTTAATAAACCATACTACGACTTTAAAAATATCTGGCCACTCAATTACTACTTCTTCTTCGACTGGAATATAGATGCGATGCTGGCAGCAGGTACTTTTGGTTACTTTATGTTGTTTTGGGGTATCCTTTCCTTTTTGGTAATCACACCAATACTGACCTATTTTTTTGGCAAAAGATGGTATTGCTCCTGGGTTTGCGGTTGCGGAGGACTCGCAGAGACTGCTGGCGATCCATTCAGACACTTGTCAGATAAATCGCTTAAAGCTTGGAAGATAGAGCGCTGGCTGATCCACAGTGTTTTAGCTTTCGTGACTCTGATGACAGTGGCTGTTTTGGTAGCGAGATTTACCGGAATTAGAAATATCTTTTTAATTGATAGTGGTACCTTGAGCAGCTGGTATGGATTTTTTATCGGTGCAGCATTTTCCGGTGTGGTAGGCGTAGGTTTTTATCCCCTGTTGGGCAGTAGAGTATGGTGTCGATTTGGGTGTCCAATGGCTGCATATCTTGGTATTTTACAGCGATTTACCATCAAACTCCCCTGGAACAAAGAAGCCGGACGTATGTCAAAATTCCGCATCACCACCAATGGAGGCCAATGTATCTCTTGTGGCAATTGTTCCACTTATTGCGAGATGGGCATCGATGTCAAAGCTTATGCACAGCGACAGGAAGATATATTACGTGCTTCCTGTGTGGGATGTGGTATTTGTAGTGCAGTATGTCCCAGAGGTGTATTAAGATTGGAAAATTTATAATCCGCATGTACCCGGACACTACTACCACTCCAATCCTGTTCAATAAATGATCATATTAACAGGTCCCTGTAATCCCTAATTTTCAACACAGATTTACTTATTTGTAGAAGAATTCATACAACTGCAATCCAGAAATTCCTGAAGCCGGTGATTTGGATTTAAAATGAAAAAATTGGCATGAATACCTTGATGTTCTGTCCTGAACGATAACTTCCCGCATACTTGTTTTATCCCATTATTATGAATATAAACCCAAATTAAAATTTGAACGCTGCTTCATTTTAATCAGAACAAAATAATTCTGGACTGAAACAAATATAAAGTCAGATTTTGTCGCAGTAAATTTCTAATGCGTATTTTGGGATTATATTTTAAAATACATTCGAGGATCAGAAATAAGCACAATACACCCCAAAATCTCCGGTTCAATGTGGTTTCTCAGCCGCTTCAAAATAAGCCTTCAGCAGGGGTTGTCCCGAGGTTGTCCCGACGTTGTGCCGACCCATCCTTATGGATAAGCCCTGGATAAACCATAGCAACCTTATGGATACCTTATGAATACATCCCGCCCGGCATACGTAATTGACAACGGAAATAAAAATAAATTCCCGCTATTTTCCACCCTGAAAAACAAGTTGAAACATCCAAACCCTTGCCTGAAAATTGTAAAACTTATTTTTTACCCGGACACATTTAATTGAACAATTCTGGAAATAACTAATTGAACAATTCTGGAAATAAACACAACATCAGCTGGGAGTAACCATCCCGATTAATTTTTATTTCATAAAGCGTATTGTATGGGTAGTGGACTGTATTGGGCCAATTGCCTTGATTCGGACGAGTTTACCCTTCTTTATATGTGGTTATTTTTATTGCTAAAATAGCATTCGTCCATGTAATGGACAGGCTATTGATTTTGTTTCTTTAGGATGAATGTCTCCCCCGATTATTTCTATCCACATTCTTCTGATTTGCATCATGGGTATATACAGTGATAATGTAATTTGACTACAAACTTATGTCCAGTTGAATTAAAAGTGACAAATTAAATTTTATAGATGACAACATGCTAACCTTTTTATCGCCAGCAAGCTTACCAGTCCTTCTTCACTCGTGTGTTTTTACCATCCACCCGCCTCATTTTCTGCTGTACCTTTTTTTCTTCATTATTCATAATTTCCAATAATTTCTGAGCGTCCTGCTTACTCATTTTTTTATCAGATGACTGATTTTCGTTGCCTTTATCCTGACGTTGTTCGTCTTGTTGTTGTTTATCCTTATTCTGGTTGTTATTTTCGTCTCCTTCATCCTTGTTTTTTTGATCTTTATTTTTGTCCTGTTGATCTTTATTTTGTTCCTTATTCTGGTCTTTATTTTGCTGATTCTGTTTTTCTTTTTGTTGTTGTTGCTGCTGTTTTTTTAATTCCCTTCGGGCAATAGCCAGGTTTTCTTTTGTTGCTTCATCAGAGGAATTGTACCGGAGTGCCTGTTTATAAGCTTGCACACTTTCCTGAAATTGTTGTTGTTTATAAAATGCATTCCCCTGATTATGATAGATACTGGCTCTTTCTAAATCAGTGCTGGCTTTTTCTGCGGCCTCATTGTATTTTTTCCCTGCTTCTTCATACCTTTCCTGTTGCATCAGTGTATTTCCCAGATTGAACGATGATTTTACAGATGGTTGGACAGATTCTGCCCTTCTGTATTCTGTTTCTGCATCCGTATATTTGCCAAAACCATAAAGCATGTCTCCATTGCGCAAACTTTTATGTGCGCTTTGTGCATTGGTCAACAATGAAAAAAAGGATAGAATTACAACCATCAAAAACACTGAGCTTTTCATTTTTTCTCTGATTGTGATGTTAAAAAAAATTCTATAGTCAAAAACAGAATAGCTGCCAGCAATAAATACTGATAGTAACTTCTGTATTCGGTAAATGACTTTAATTCTACAGCGTGTTTTTTCATTTTTTCAATATGTGCATTTAAATCATTCGAAATACCAATCGTATTGTCTTCCAGCCGGTAATATTTTCCATTACCTTGTTCAGCTATGTTTTGCAGCAATTCTTCATTAATCTGCGACTTTACAGGATTTCCTTCATCATCGGTTTTAAACTCTTCTCTTCCTTCATTCATAACCGGCACAAATCCACCTTCAGCCGTACCGACCCCAACAGTAAAAACATTCCACCCCTCAGAAGCCGCTTTTTTAGCCATTTCTACAGCATCATCATCATGGTCCTCTCCGTCAGTGATCAGTATTAAAGCCCTTTGATTTTTTTCTTTAACACTTTTTAGGGCAAGCCGGATGGCTTCTCCTATGGCAGTTCCTTGTGTCCCGGCCATTTCGGTGTTTGCGGATCGGGTAAACATTTCAGCCGCAGCATAATCCGAAGTCAGCGGCATTTGAAGATATGCTCCCCCGGCAAATAAGATGAGACCAATCCGGTCACCCTTGCGGGCTTCCACCATTTGATTGACAAATCGTTTTGCCTTTTCCAGCCTGGACGGACTGACATCTGTCGCATTCATACTATTAGAAATGTCTACAGCAAAAAAAATATCACTTTTTTCTACCTTAACTTTTTCTCTCGTAAGCCCCCATTGCGGATTAACCGCCGCAAGAATACTAAATAAAAATGTTAAGGCGATCAGAACCCATTTTTGCCGGGATAAGCTTCTGCCATTTTTTATCCTTTCCCATTGTACATCATCAGCAAAAAGCGCTCTGGATCGCGCTGTTTTTAATGTTGCCAAATAATAGATTAGACCCATCAGGGGTATCAGAGCGAGCCAGTATATTGAATGTATATCCTCAAATCTAAACATAAAATACGATTCAGTTAAGGGTTTTAAATAGGGTGTTAACTAAAAACCACCAGAGGAACAACACAAACAGCCCCAGATATAAAAACACCCTGAATTCATCTTTGTACCTCTTATATACATTAACTTCTATTTCCGATTTTTCAAGACGGTCAATTTCTGTATAAATGTTTTCAAGACTTTTTCTGTCAATAGCCCTGAAATATTTACCATTTGTTGTCGTGGAAATCTGTTGCAGCAATTCAGTATCGATCTCAACCGTGGCCATAGCAAACATGTATTCTCCGTCACTTCGTCTGTTCACTGGCGACAGGGCTTGTCCCATGGATCCGACAGCGATAGTATAAACTTTTACCCCATATTCAACTGCAATTTCTGCAGCAGTGGAAGGATTGATATACCCTGCATTATTGACCCCGTCTGTTAATAATATGATTATCTTTGACTTGGCTTCACTGTCTTTTAACCTGTTAACCGCAGTAGCCAAACCCATACCTATAGCCGTACCATCCTGCAGCATGCCTACCTGCAATCCGGATAGAAAATCAATCACAATGTTGTGATCCGTAGTTAGGGGACACTGCGTAAATGCTTCCCCCGAAAACACAACAAGCCCAATCCTGTCGTGAACCCTTTTTTCTACAAATTCTTTGGCTACCATTTTACTGACCTCCAGACGATCAGGTTCAAAATCTTTGGATAACATACTGCTGGATAAATCCATGGCGAGCATAATATCTATACCCTCTGCTTTCACTTTCTCTTCTTTCAGACTGAGTTGCGGCCGGGCCATGGCAACTATAAATAATGCCATAGCTATAATTTTCAAAACTGGGAGATATGGAAACACTTTTTCTTTCCAGCTGCCAACATTTTTTAAACCGCTCAAATCAGATATCCTGATAATTACTTCTTTATTTCGATGGCTGAAATACTGCCACCATACCATCCAGGGCAATAGTAGTAAGGCTAAATACCACCATGGTGACGCAAAATGAAGGTTGGATATATAACTGATCATATTGTATGCACTTCTTTTGTGGTATTTTCAACAAATGCTACAGCTTTATCCATAAAACGGATATGGATGTTTTCTTCCGGCACAGCTTTGGCAAATTTAACCAAATCAGCAATCTGAAGAATTTCTCTCACCATGGTAATATCCGTATCCGAAAGGGATTCACCTCTTAAAGCGGCCGAAATCTCATCCGTTGTCATTTCTGGAGCACGGATAGAAAATCTGTCTTCAAGATACTGCCTGATTATATCCGTAAGACCCGATTGGTATTCTTTGATCATGCCACATTGCCACAGCTGCCTACTATCCAATTCACGCAACGCAAGGAGGGCTTTTTCATGTGCAGGCAGGATTATTTCCAGCACCGGTGAAAGCACTGCTTCATTATGTTTTTTAAGTCGGTAAAAATAGTAACCTGCTATTGCCATAATGAATATAGCGCCCAGAATGTACAGATACACCATGTAATCCGTTAAATCTGCCTTTTCAGGCATAATGTCTTTAATTGGGTTAAAAGCTACCGTATCCTGTTTCATTAACCTGGAAGGCAACTTGATATACACCACTTTGGCTTCTGTATTTATAATCGTGGTATCTCCCTTCTCAATCAGTACATTTGGACCGGGAATAGCAAACGCCCCGGCATTATAGATGGCCAAAGTGATGGTATTGACAATGGTTTCCCGTCCATTTTCCGGCGTAAGATGTAAGGATGAAGCGGGCACAGGGTCATTAAGGTCACTGTGTTTCCATTCGCCGAAATCAATAATCTCGATATCGCCATATTTTTCCATAACCAAGGTATCCGACGCGTATTGCCTGTTCGTAATTTGTCTGTATTTCGAAAAATCAAGCCCTTTCATTACGGTACCCTGCGGTAATTCTACCTTAATTTTAACAGAAATTGGATCGCCGATCTCTACAGTATCTGCACTGTAAACGGCCGAAGACAGCACCTGACTGGTGACTTCACCTGATGACAATACTATAAGTAAGATAACCCACATTTTTGAAAAAAAATGATTCCTTTTCATCGTTTGGATCGCTTTTTAAAAAATACCTGTAAGGCTTTTATATAATCATCTTCCGTACTGATACTGATCGTATCCGCTTTGGATGTGGTAAAAATCTTGTTAAAATGCGACGTGTTGCTTTCATATCGTTGTGAATAGGCCGCTCTGAGCGCAGGATTTGACGTATCCAGCAAGCGGGTCAAACCTGTTTCCGAATCTTGCATTCTGATTAGTCCTACATCTGGCATGTTTTTTTCGCGCTCATCAAATACCCGTATACCAATAACATCGTGTTTTCTGGATGCAATCGTAAGCGCTTGCTCATAACCCGCATTCATAAAATCGGATAACACAAAAGTAATGGTCCTTTTTTTTTCAATATTATTCAGATAAATCAACGCTTCACTCAAATTTGTTCCGGTATGCTCCGGTGTCAGATGAATGAGCTCTCTGATTATCCGCAGTATATTTTGTTTCCCTTTTTTGGGTGGAAGATATTTTTCAATCCGATCAGAAAATATTATAGCCCCCACTTTATCCTGATTGGTAATGGCCGAAAAGGCAAGCACTGCCGCCAGCTCAGTCATCACTTCACTTTTAAATGACGATGAAGTGCCAAAATAAACGGAGGCGGAAACATCGATCAGCAGCATTACTGTCAACTCCCGCTCTTCCTCAAATATTTTAACATGGGGCCCGCCTGTACGGGCTGTGACATTCCAGTCTATATTTCGTACATCATCTCCGTATTGATAATCCCGAACCTCACTAAATGACATCCCCCGTCCCTTAAAAGCAGAATGGTATTCGCCTGAAAATATATGTTTAGTCAGCCCCTTGGTCTTTATTTCAAGCTTCCTGACTTTTTTTAACAATTCTGAAGTATCCATCATTTTCCAAGTAAATCTTTAAGCAAATTTTTGTTTTTCAGATTCAATTCGACCTGTTCATAAGGAATTAAAATTTCTTTTTCTCCATAAATTGTGCTGAAACTGGTCCTGAAACAAATTCCCTCCTCTTTTAATGTAATATAATTAAACTCCTGCCCATCGATCCACTTTTTTATTTCAGGATTCCATTGGATTTCTTTTTTACGTGCAGGTATGACTAACCTGAAGTATTCACGACTGTTAAATTTATTGTCAAAAATATCCTGCAACACCATTTCTTTACCCGCATTTAAGTCATATATAAAAGATATTTTTTTAGTGTCATTGTGCCATGAATCCTGCATATAAACAGTACCACTGATCATGTTTTCCATAAAAAGATCAACTTCAACCCAGCCATTGGCAGAAATTACCCACCTTTCCCTGGTCCCGGCATCATGATTTTCAAATGTTTCCATTTCTTTAAGCCGATGTTGCATCCAGTCTTTTAATGTGTTCTCCATCCATACATTGAACTTTTTATTCGCCGATACAGGCCGGATACACTCCAGTCTGCTTCGGTAATCAGCGTATTCATAGCATTCAAACTTTAATGAAGCCTCTTCTTTAAGCCCTGTTGTTACTTCATATCCATTCTCATCCAGATATACAATATCGATCTTGTCCAGAGCTGCAGTATCCACCACAATCCACTTTTTATTGAACACGGAATTTTTATAATTCAATTGAAAGGACTCAATCCTGGTCCCTTTCCCCGGAAGTAAATCTTTAAATTTAATCCTGTCTTCCTCCACCAGCCATGTAAAATTTAACTGATCTTTAATGATTTGTATTTTTATATGTCGGTCATTGATCTTTCCTCTAAAAATTTTTTGCCAGTGACTTGTTTTACACTGATCCCCTGAATATTCCGAAAATGTTTTTACCAGTTTTAGATGCATAGGCAGGACCATCTGCTTATCACTGTTCATCCATTGGCCTTCAAGTATTTCTCCGTCGTACTTTCCAAATATAAATCCCGTCATTCTGAAATCCTGATTTAATTCAACCAGTTTCAGATGTTGCTCTATATCCTGTCCCTCAAAATAAAACGTGGTGTTACTGCTTCTCAGGGTATAAAAACCTTTGCATTGTCGTCCATCAGTTCCGATCGTCATATCAACAACGTGTTTGTTGTCGATGGTCCCGCATAGTTGATTGATCCACAGATCCCGGGTGTTGGAAGGAAACATTCCCCTGACTTCAGCTTTACTATGAATAAACTGGGCATGTATAGCATCGGCCTTCCCTAGAAAGGCAGATATTATAAATATATATATTTTCAGTCTCAGTTTATCCAAATCTTTTATGGGTTTTATGGTACCGGAATGGTATTGATAATTTTTGTAATAATGTCTTCCTGTGTAACATTTTCTGCCTCGGCTTCATAACTCAGCCCAATTCGGTGTCGCATCACATCCTTGCACACGTTTCGAACATCATCCGGTATGACGTAACCTCTTCTGTTCATAAATGCATGCGCTTTTGAAGCTATAGCTAAATTAATACTCGCCCTGGGTGATCCTCCATAGCTGATCAGTGGTTTGATACTGCTAAGCTTATATTTTTCTGGCTCACGGGTCGCAAATACAATGTCCAGAATATAATTTTCTATCTTTTCATCCATGTACACTTTTTTCACCGACTCTCTGGCCTTTAAAATTGTTTCCGGTTTAACCACGGCATGAATCTGTTGGGTGATCTCATCAAGTATATTTTTTCGGATGATCATCTTTTCTTCTTCTCTCGTTGGGTATCCAATATTTACCTTTAACATAAAACGGTCCACCTGGGCTTCCGGTAATGGGTACGTACCCTCTTGTTCAATCGGGTTTTGTGTCGCAAGCACAAGGAATGGCTCTTCCAGTTTAAATGTTTCTTTCCCTATGGTCACCTGTTTTTCCTGCATGGCTTCCAGCAGCGCACTTTGTACTTTTGCCGGTGCCCGGTTGATCTCGTCTGCCAGTATAAAATTGGCAAATATGGGCCCCTTGCGAACACTAAAGTCGTTTTTACCGGGATTATATATCATTGTCCCGATGATATCGGAGGGCAAAAGATCTGGGGTAAATTGAATTCTATGAAAATCTGCATCTATTGCGGCGGCCAGAGTTTTTATGGAAAGTGTTTTCGCCAGCCCGGGAAGTCCTTCTAACAAAACATGACCTTTTGTCAATAAACCCAGTATCAGCCGGTCGATCATTTGCTTTTGACCGACTATAACTTTGGAAGTTTCTGCATTGAGTACTTCCATAAACGCACTGTCTATGTAGATTTGCTGATTAAGCGCTTCAATATCAATGGATGTTTGCATCATATGGCAATATAATTTATTTTGAACAAATTAATATTTATTATATCTCCGTCGCATCCAATCAAGGATAACCGGCGGACAAATATCTTAAAAAAAAATGGTAATACGGCTGTTTGTCTTTCTATTCAGGTAACCGTACTGAATGCCTTTCCGGTTTTATCTGATAAAAAACACGTTTTGTTTATCCCTGCAAATTTAAATGCAGATGAAATTTACTTTGTAAACTGCATATTTTTTTAACTTAATCTTAACTTCGCACCATGAAGTGGAATTTATTTATATATATTTTTATTTTATTGACAATACTTTCAGCCTGCACGAGAACTGTGTATGTCACTCAACCACTAACTGAAGAAAAATCTGACAGAAGTGCTTCCATCGTTCTCGTTGTCCGTGTCCCGACACAGGGTAATAAAATCAGGTATTATAAAAAGTTGCTTACCGACAAGCCAACAGCTAAGGTTGACCCTGTTTATATAAAAAGCCAATTGGAGAAAACAATCAGGCAGGATTCTTTTTATTTGGATATTTTGAAAACCGGATTTAAGACACATTTTTTCGCCGCACCGGTGTATTACGTGCCGGATACCGCATACAAGGCTTTCCTGGCCGGAGCAAGAAACGTTTTTTTAGGCAGTACAAATATGGTGGAAACTGAAATAAAAATGGCTTCGCCACATTTTTTTGTGCTGATGCAAAATCACAACGCAGATCAGCTGATCTTAACGGACAAAGATGGCTACCGGCTGCCCGAACCGCTCCCGTATAAAAAAAATACCTTCTTGCCGGCCTTTAAAAAATTAATTAATAAGCGGGCTTATATTCATAATCAGATTAAATGGTTTAATGAAAAACTTTCCGGAAAAATGATTCTGGTAAATTAATGTTTATATTTTAATAAAGTCAGGGCACAAAAGTACATCAGTTTTACCCCATGTGATAAGTTGCTGTTTTGGCTTGACCGGATTGGATTTTTACGCTGTATTTAAAAGACAAACCATGAGAATAAAAAAAATCTATATTTTATTTTTTATGCTGAGCATGATGATGTTTCAAAAGTGTAAACCGAAGAATGACCAGGTAACACCCGTCGTACCTCAAAAGAAGGATGCGCTTTTGTCCGCTCCTGTGACAAATTCGGAACCAAAACCACCAGATGCACCGAAAATGGAAGTAACTGAAGAAGCGATTCCCAATGACTGGAATGAGATCACGGGTGAAGAAGGTTTTGTAGTTGATATTAAATATGCTACCTCCGATAACTTTACTAAAAAACAAATTTATGACTGTGGCAGATGTTTTCTGCGGCCTGAGGCATCAGAAGCTCTTAAAATGGTACAAGCGGAACTGAAAGAAAATTTTGGCTTTGGTATTAAGGTATTTGATTGTTTTAGACCCAGGCCTTTTCAACAAAAGTTATGGGATATAGTCCCGAATCCGGATTATGTCACTCCACCGGAAAAAGGGTCTATGCACAGCAGGGGATTGGCCATCGACTTGACGATTGTAGATAAAAAAGGAAAAGAACTGAACATGGGCACGCCCTATGATTTTTTTGGCAAAGAGGCACATCACGATTTTTCTGGCCACAATGCCGATATCAATAAAAACCGCTTATTGTTAAAATCCATCATGGAAAAACACGGTTTTGCATCCATCAGAACCGAGTGGTGGCATTATAGCTATAAATCAAAATCATATCCATTGGATGAGTGGGTTTGGCAATGTAATTGACAGCGTCATTCTGATGTTCCACTCAACACTTTAGATTGACTTGGCTTCAGTGAAAATACATCTCCGGCTGACAATCAGATCGCACGCTGTTTGCCGCTGAGTCCTTTAATTGAGAAAACAGGTATCCCCATCGCCCAATTGCTGAGTGTTTTACTCGCGCTGCTACCTTTTTTGTCATATTTTATGCAGTATTTTATTTGCAATTTTTATGATGTTTAATTCGATATAAAGTCAGACGTTGTGGCCATCGATTTCAAGTGTGGGTTTTATATAAAAGGAGGGAAAAATGCGTAGTCATGGGCAAGATTGCCTTTTGTATATTCAGGCATCAAACTGCACCAGCCAGATCATAGTATTCGACAGTTTATTTGCTGTTTTGGGCATGGATTTATTCACCTGATAGGATAAGTTTTGGGGATGACTGTTATTACTTTTGACAGGAAAATATATGATAAAAATCACATCCATAGATGATAAATGATGGTTACCTGAAATCGTGTTGGTTTTACCTTTCGGTTTTATTGCTTGCAAGATTGCAATTGTAAGGCGTTTGATTACACAGATTCGTCTGAAATACAAAATGCGCTTCCAATGAATATTTTGTAAAATATTGAATGTTTATATTTTAGATATTAGATATAGTGATGATGCAATTTATATTGTTAATTTTTACGATTATTTTGATATATAAAGTTTTGATGATAGTTAAATTGATTGTACCTTTTACCGAAATTGTGGACAACAATGATGGATTGTAACAATCAGTTATTTTTTATAACCTAAAAATCTTAAGTGTTATCATGAGTGTAGATACAAAAAATATTAGGAATGTCGTCTTGCTGGGACATTCCGGCAGCGGGAAAACCACTTTGGCAGAAGCCATGCTTTTCGAATCCGGTGCCATAAGCCGGATGGGTAGTGTGGCTGGCGGTAATTCAATCTCCGACTATACAACGATTGAGCAGGAAAGAGGCAATTCTTTATTCAGTTCTTTGATGCACGTTAAATGGAGAGATTGTAAAATTAATATTTTGGACACTCCCGGTTCTGATGATTTTATAGGCGAAGTCATATGTTCCTTAAAAGTAGCAGACACAGCCCTGATGGTACTGAATGGGGCGCATGGTGTAGAGGTCGGAACAGAGATTCTGTGGGATTATGTGAACGATTTTAAAACACCCGCTATTTTTGTGATTTCACAGATGGACCACGAAAAAGCTGACTTTGAGACCACCCTGGAGCAGGCTAAAGAACGTTTTGGTACCAAAGTACTCCCCGTACAATATCCTTTAAACCAGGGCACAGGTTTTAATGCCATCATAGATACAGTAAGAATGGTGATGTATGAATTTGGTAAAAATGGAGGTAAACCTGAAAAAAAACCAATACCCGACAGCGAAATGGCTAAAGCCATGGCAATGCATAATGCACTGGTAGAGGCAGCAGCAGAAAATGAAGAAGGACTAATGGAAAAATTCTTCGAGCAGGGTACATTAAGCGAAGAGGATATGACCGCTGGTTTGAGAATTGCTTTGGCACATCAGCAAATATTCCCGGTCTTTTGCTGTTCTGCATTACAGGATAAAGGAAGTGGCAGGGTAATGGGTTTTATCAATGATGTGGCCCCTTCACCCGCAGACGTACCTCCTTTTGAACTGGCAAATGGAAAAACAATGACTTACGATAGTAAAGCCGCTCCTGCTATATTTATTTATAAAACAATTTCAGAACCTCAGGTCGGTTTGGTGAGTTATTTTAAAGTATACTCCGGCACAGTCAGGGCAGGTGATGAAATGATTAATTCTAAAAATGGCACCCACGAAAGAATAACGCAGGTTTTTGAATCTGAAGGTAAAGTTCGGAACGTTATTGATTACCTGCAGGCTGGCGATATTGGGGTGACACTGAAACTTAAAAATTCGCATACCAATAACACTTTATATGGCAAAGGACTAAATATTGAAATAGATCCTATCCATTTTCCGGAGCCCCGCATCAGAACAGCCGTAGTGCCCCCGTCTAAGGCAGATATGGAAAAACTGATCAAAGCCTTGCATCAGATTGAAGAGGAAGACCCTACATTAATTGTCGAACAGTCTGCGACGCTAAAACAAACAATAATTCATGGCCAGGGACAATTGCACCTCGACCTGATCAGATATAGAATTGAAAAGAACTTTGGTGTACACATGGATTTCGAAAAGCCGCGAATTCCTTATAGAGAGACAATTACCAAAAGCGCAAATGAAGTGTACAGACATAAAAAACAAAGTGGCGGGGCCGGACAATTTGCAGAAGTACATATGCGTATCGAACCTTATCACGAAGGCATGCCCAATCCGGATGGACTCACCGTTAAAAATGTGGAAGTGGATGAATTGGATTGGGGTGGTAAATTGGCATTTTACTGGTGTATTGTAGGAGGTACTATCGATGCCAAATATTCAAGTGCTATCAAAAAAGGAATCATGCAAAAGATGGTGGAAGGCCCGCTGACAGGTTCCAATTGCCAGGATATTCGTGTCAGCATTTATGATGGCAAAATGCACCCGGTGGATTCCAATGATATGGCTTTTATGCTGGCATCTATCGGAGCTTTCAGAGCAGCGTTCAAAAATGCAGGCCCACAGATTCTGGAACCAATTTACAATGTGGAAATCACGTGTCCGGATACGGCCATGGGCGATATTATGGGCGACTTGCAGACCAGAAGAGCGATCATCATGGGTATGGATTCCGATGGGCACTATCAGAAAATTAAAGCAAGGGTACCCATTGCCGAAATGTATCAGTATTCATCAACTTTGCGATCTATTTCTCAGGGAAGGGCTAAATTTACCAGAAAATTTGCCGACTACGTAGCTGTTCCGGCAGACATCCAGCAAAGGTTGATAGCAGAACATAAAGAGGAAGAGGAAGAAAACCATCATTGATATTTATTACTGATGCACTCGGGAATGATGCTTCCCGCATTATAATTAAAAAAAGGGTCAGGATTTTTGTTTTCCTGGCCCTTTCTTATTTTAATAAATGAAAGATAATTTGTCCTTTTGTATTGATCTCCAAAGCAGGTGAAGGTATTTTAAAAATATTGAACACAGAACAAACGGTTTTTAAAAAGGGACTTTTAGGATGCAACTTAGGTAAGTCAAGGTCAAATCCGATATAAAACTGATTATATCTTCCATATTGACTTGATGGTAAGCTAAATTTACTTCCGTTTTCTTCCCATTCATTGGAATATCCGCCCAGCATGTTTTGTGCGCCGTAGCCCAAAGCAATGTTCAGCCATTTGGGCCATTTATTATCTTGCCCCAAAAAGGAATGTACATTGACGGAAGCCCAGTACGTTTGAGCATTGTAGTCTTTCAGGAACCGCTCAAAATAATTTTTCCCAAATAAACTTGTGGCCCTCGCTTCCGCTGAGGAACTCTGCAGACCATCAGCAGATACCACCGTGGACGAGGAATACGCTGCTGGTATGGATGAAACTTTGATACTGATACGCTGTTCATCCCATATATACTGTTGCAGCGCAAATGTTCCGGTTCCGGCAAGGTTTGCTGCAATATCGGTAGCCGAAAATCCCCATTTGGAAGAAAAACCGTCCATTATTTCAATGGTACTCTGAAATAAGGTGCCACATATTACCCCGGTAAGAATACTTTTATTTTTCGATAAACCTGTCCAGCGGGCTCCTTTATAACACAATACGCCCTGAAGGTAGGCCGTGTGTAAATGCCCAACTTTATCCATGTATTCCCACTCTCCCCAATCATTAAAAAAATGAAAGGGTTCCATTTCAAACTTTTTGTACCATATATTATACAATCCAACTGAAAACGCCGTGTAAGTAGTTGCTGAAAATAGGAGCGCGGTGTTAAACCTGGCCCTATGAAGGGTGTCTGCAGGGACAAAAAAAGACTGGGCTTGTGTTTCTGTGTTCACAAACAAAATTAATGCAAAAATGACCCGCTGAAGTGGATTCAAATTGGTTCGAATTTTAAACAAAGGTAGTAATTATGATTTACTAAATCTCCATTTATCCCATTTTACCTTTTGTATGTTGGTACGGGAGAAAACACGCCATAATGGTATGAAACCCGGATTTTTCGGAATCTCCAATGCAGGACAGACTGGACTTAAAGGCAAAGTAATAAGCAATGTGAACATCGAATATCCCCATTGCGCCATTCTAAATTCAAAATGCCTGGCTAATTTTCAATATATCAGTATTTTCAATTCGAAAAACAGAGCAGTTCTTTAATTACTTTATAAAATTTCCCAAAGCTTCTGATTTGAAATCGTTTAAGCCTGGATTAGATTTTCTGATGTTGAATTCTGGATGGAGTAAGATTCTGTTGCAGTAACTTTATAATAGACATTTAGACATTTAAATAAGAAACAACACCGCCTTTAATTACCTGTTCCTGTCACTCAATTACATGGACCACTTTGCATATATAATCAATAAAAAATAGTGTTAAAAATCAGCTCTTTGTTTTTATATTAAAAAATAGCACTATCTTTCGTGGTCGAAATAAATAAATATCCGGGCTTATGCGGTTAAAAACACTTTCAGTTTTATTGCCAATGGCTTTCTTTTCATTGGCTGCCTTTGCACAGGAACTTCATTATTCTTATTATCAGTTTACTCCTCTGAATGTAAACCCGGCGAATGCAGGGGCTTTTTCCGGGTCTTATAGGGTAAGTGGAATATTTTCTCAAAAACAGGCATCCATTACGCCAAGACCATTTACTACTTTTACTCTCTCGGCCGATGCCCCGCTCATTAGAGGTATTCGCAAACAAGACTGGATAGGTATAGGTATTGAGGCAGACGTGATAGGTAAGTCAGGTCTGAATTTTGATGCGATGGATAACAGTACCAACCCGGCTAATGATCCGGCGTCCACGCAAAGCTGGACCTTTATGAAAATTGGAGCAGCTTACCATTTATCATTGGATAAAAAACAGACCAATATTATTACAGTAGGAGCCCAGTTTATTAACGGAAGCCGCGATTTTAACAAAATGAATCTTAGGGATAGTCGGGTTAATCTGCAAACGGGATACCGCGATTACGATATTGAACACTTTAACCAGGGCGCCACTCAGGGCTCAGGAAGCACAAATAATAACACCGATAGGGTAAAATTTAATGCTTATAAAGACTTGAATATTGGATTTTTATTTAATTCCAGACAAAAAAATTCTGACCTCCGCCTTGGTTTTGCTATGGAAGGAATACTCAATCCCGCAATCGGCTTTCAAAGCCGTAACATCAGCAAAGATTCAGTTGAAACAAAATATTTTGGTTTGAATATTCATGGTTCATATGATATGGAAATCAATAAGTCTACCCGATTAGTACCGGCTTTTTATTACTATAGTTTAGGTCCGGCCAATGCCTTAAATGTCAATACCCATGTCTGGCACCAGATTAATCCGGAAAAGGATTTTAAAGGTGGCCTGGGTTTGGGTTTTAGAAATTTCAGGGCAGCCATCATTTATATCGGCGCAGAATTTAGTGATATCCGGGTGGGCTTGGCTTATGATATTGATATTTCAACAGCGACCATTGGATCTGCAGCACGGGGAGGCTTTGAACTTTGTGCCGCTTATATGGGTAAAATTTATAAGAAACCAAAACCTAAAGCCGTTATATTCTGTCCAAGACTTTAATGTTTGTATTCATTAAATTTGCGTAGCATTGAATAAGGTTAAATTATAATTTATTTAAAATGATATCTAGATTTTTATATATATTAGGTGCAATCCTGTTAGTTGTGATCGCTTCCGATGCACAACCCGTAGCAGTAAGCTCTTATGAGACCATGCTGGAAACTGCGGCAACTTCAGCCGAAAATAATGATTACGTCAATGCAATTGAGTGGTTCGAAAAAGCATATAAAGAAAGTAAAGATCCCAACCTTCAGGTGGCTATCGGCGATATGTATATGCTGCTGAGAGATTATCCAAAAGCAGAAAAAGTATATGAAAGAGTATTAAAAAGAGATAAAAGGGATGAATTTTTTGATATACGTTTGGATTACGCCAAATCAATGAAGTACCAGGGTAAATATAAAGTGGCCTTGGATGAACTGAATAACTTTATTTCAACTACCGAAAGTGATTCACTTCGAAATGAGGCCAAACTCGAGTTAAAAGGCATCTTGCTGATGGAAAAGTATCCTGAAAATATTGAGGCAGCGGTATCATTCGCTAGCGAAACGGTCAATTCCCCTTCAGCAGAATCTTCTCCTGCATTGTATACTGACGGTACATTGTACTTTACCAGTATGAATTCTAAAGCACCGACGATTATCGATGGCGAAGAAGGAGAATATCATGCCAAAATTTATAATGCCTCAAGGACACCCCAGGGCGATTTTAGCAAAGCAAGCCCGCTGGATGAAGCCATTAACAGAATTGATTTTTATAATTGCGGCGTATCATTTTCCGAAGATGGTCAACGTATGTACTTTACAAGGGAAAAATATACGAATAATAAAGTGGAGAATTCCCAGATTTATTTATCAGTAAGAGCAGGGGATAAATGGGGTACACCATATCCCATCGAATCCCTGAATAATGAGTTCAGATCAAGACACCCCGCTGAAGGAGAATTGTTTGGAAACAAAGTACTCTATTTTATTTCTGATATGCCTGGTGGACTAGGGGGCTATGATATTTACTATTCCCCGATTTCAGGTGGTGCATATGGAACCCCGGTAAATCTGGGTGACAAAATAAATACGCCAAAAAATGAGGAATCACCTTTCTATAAGGATGGCACCCTGTATTTCAGCAGCAATGGTCACCCGGGAATGGGCGGAATGGATAACTTCTATTCCGAATGGGATGGCTCCAAATGGAGTGAAGCAACCAATATGGGCTTTAATTACAATACTTCTTATGACGACTCTTTTTTAAGGTTTAACCAGGGCGGAACTGCTGGTTTTACAGTATCCAACAGAACCCACAGAGATAAAAAGAAGTTCAAAAATACGGAAACTTGTTGTGATGATATTTATCTGATTCAGATAAGAGATCTCGTTATCCAGCTCAAAACACTGGTGACTAATGAAAAAGGACCACTCGAAGGGGCAACCGTTGAAATTTTTGAAGGTGGTAAAAAAGTGCCTGTAGACAGTAAAACAAATTTCCTTGCAAATGATTTTACTTTTTTACTGGACGCAGACAAATCATATAAGGTATACATAACCAGAGAAGATTATTATCCCGATTCATTGAGCTTTAATACAAACGGTATATTTGATGATTATACGGTGAGTAAAACCGTCAGTTTGAAAGCAAAACCTGCACCTCAAAAAAGAATAGTTTCACGAAATGAACCAATCCTTTTAAAGAGTATTTATTTTGATTATGATGATGACAAAATCTTGCCCGAAGCGGAAAAAGATCTGGCATACTTAAAATCCCTGATGGATCAGTATCCGGATATGGTGATTGAACTCTCTTCCCATACAGACAGCAGAGGGGAAGCCGATTATAATAAAAAACTGTCACAGCGAAGAGCTAATTCAACGAAGGCTTGGCTGGTAGATGAAGGGGTGTCACCGGAACGAATTAAGGCCGTTGGTTTCGGAGAATCAAAGTTGCTCAACAAGTGTAAAGACCGGATCAAATGTAGTGAAGAGGAACACCAGCTGAATAGACGTTCTGAATTTAAAATTATTGCTGGTCCACAAACAATTGAGATTAAAATAGAAGAATAGTAAATATTAATTTTGTATTTACGCTTAAATTGCTCTAATTGTTCTGTATTGTAATTTTTTATTAATCTTGGTTTTGGATAATATTTGAATCAATTATTTAGAAAAACTCTAAATAATTGATTTGTTAATTTTGGTATGCACATTTTGTACATATAGTTTAAACCTTTTTATATTTGCATATTTTTATGTAAATTCTAAAGATACTCAATTTGGACACCAAGATGAATAAGCTGAAAATCTCCCTGAGCTTAATTTTTTACACAGGAATTTTGTCCGCACAAACTCAGACATCCGGAAGTAATTTATTGTTTTATGGTATTGTGGCCGTTTGTGCAGTTCTGGTTGTTTGGGCGATGTTAGGGCTTGCAGGAAATTTATTGAAAATTGAAGCACTTAAATATGGTATCGATCCCGATAAAGCAGGTATTGGTATCATTCCCGGGGTAAAAGATTTTATAAGTCCCCGAAAACCGGCGTTTATCAACGAAGGTTCATTTCACCATTTTACAAAAGGCCATGATATTTTACTGGCAGGGGCAGCATCCGGACCGGTAAGTCAGGCGGAAGTATCCAGATTTGCCATCATGCCTGGTGATTTCCATGGCATGTCTCCAATTCCTAAAGTAGTTGTAGAAATAGGCTCGGAAATTAAAGCCGGTGATGTCCTTTTTTATGATAAAAAAAGACCTGAAATTCAATACGTTTCTCCGGTAAGTGGAGAAGTAGTGGAAATTCGTCGTGGCGATAAAAGATCTGTTTCGGCTGTGGTGATTCTTGCTGACAAAACAATGAAATTTAAAAAAGTAACCGCACCTGATATAAATAGTGTGGATAGATCAGGCCTGGTCGAATTTATGACGGCAAATGGTTTATGGCCTTTGATAAACGAACGTCCATTTGATGTCGTTCCATCTTTGACAACCATTCCCTCTAATATTTTTATTTCCACATTTGATACGGCACCATTGGCACCCGACAATAATCTTTTTGTTGATGGGAATGAAGACGCTTTCAGCAAAGGACTCGAAGTTTTAAGAAGATTAACAAGCGGAAAAGTTCATTTGGGACTGGACGGTAGAGGCAAATCTATTCCTTCCGGAACATATTTTAAAGCAGAAGGTGTCGAAAAACACTGGTTTTCCGGACCGCATCCGGCTGGGAATGTCGGCGTGCATATCCATCACATCGCTCCGATTAAAGGCCACGACAAAGTATGGACCTTAGGTGTCCAGGAGGTCATCACTATCGGAAAGATGTTTTTAACCGGGGAATACCACGCAGAAAGAATTGTGGCCTTAACGGGAGCAGAATTAAAACATCCTTGTTATGTCAGAACCTATCAGGGGGCTGGGTTGTCAGATTTGCTCAAAGATAATGTGACAGGCGAAAATTATAGAATTGTTTCGGGTGATGTGCTTTCAGGCAGACAGGATTCTTCCGATGGATTTTTGTCATTTAAGGATGACCAGGTAACAGTGCTCAAAGAAGGAAACCAATATGAATTGTTTGGTTGGTTACTTCCGTTATCGCCCAGACCTAGTATCTCCGGTACAATTCCTTCTTATGGAAAAGGTTACAAATTTGAAGCCAATACCAACACGCATGGGGAAAAGAGAGCTTTTGTAGTGTCCGGGCAGTACGAATCCGTTTTACCCATGGAAATATATCCAATGCATTTGTTCAAATCAATTCTGGCCAATGACATTGAAAAAATGGAAGGCTTAGGCCTCAATGAACTGACTGAAGAAGATGTGGCACTTTGCGAGTTTGTTTGTACATCCAAAAATCCACTTCAAACGATATTGCGACAAGGTTTGGAAACATTAAAAGAACAATCATAATATTAAAACGAATTTATTATACAACAGATGGGATTAATAGATTTTTTAAAGAGTATTGAACCGGATAAGAAAAAAAGCCCTTTACTGCATACTGCTTACGATGCTTTTTTTACTTTCGCTTATGCTCCTGCTACCGTCACTAAAGCAGGTACGCACATAAAAGACGGAATGGATCTCAAGCGGTTAATGGTAACTGTGGTAATTGCAATGCAGCTTTGCTATATTTTTGGTACCTATAATATCGGACACCAGCATTTTGTTGCAGCAGGCGAATATCTCGGTTTTATTGAAGGCTTTCATTTAAAACTGGCACATGGTTTAATAAAATTACTTCCAATTTTTATTGTATCTCATGTGGTGGGACTCGGAATTGAGTTTTTATATGCCTCAAAAAAGGGACATGCAGTCGAAGAAGGATACCTGGTAACAGGTGCATTAATACCGCTTATCATGCCCCCGGATATTCCATTGTGGATCTTATCACTCTCTATCGTATTTGCTGTAATTATTGGAAAGGAAGCTTTTGGCGGAACAGGGATGAACATTTGGAATATTGCCTTATTGTCTAGAGTGTTTGTCTTTTTTGCATATCCTTTGACAATATCCGGTGATCAGTGCTGGGTATCCGGTTATGAAAAAATAAGTGATGGCGCTGCGGCAACATACGGATGGTGGCACACTGGCTTTTTTAACTCTCTATTCGAATGGATGGGATTATCAACGTTTAATACTTCCACTACGGTAGTGAATGGTTTTAGTGGCGCCACGCCACTGGCCCTGGCTTATGAAGGTGGCTGGGATAAAGTGACCTCTGTTTTTTCTGAGGGTCAGATGATTTGGGGATCGATCCCGGGTTCGATTGGAGAAACCAATAAAGTTTTTATTGTAATTGGGGCACTCATTCTGATCTTTACCAGAGTGGCCAGTTGGAGAATAATGGTGGGTATGCTCATGGGCTTAATAGGAACAACATGGATTTTAAATGCCTTGGGCTCAACGCCGTTTATGCAGGTGACTTGGACACAACACCTGATGATGGGATCATTCCTGTTTGCAATGGCATTTATGGCTACAGATCCCGTAACTGCTTCCACAACCAATAGAGGAAAATGGATCTATGGTATTTTAATTGGATTTATAGGTATGCTGATCAGGGTAATGAACCCGGCCTATCCCGAAGGCTGGATGCTGGCAATATTACTGTTAAATACATTTGCGCCTACTATTGATTATTTTGTTTTAGAATCAAATATTAAAAAAAGATTGAGCCGTGCATAGTACCAGTTATATAATCAAATTTACCATCGTCATGACGGTAATAGTTGCTTTTGTTCTTGCACTTATGGTGTCAGGTTTAAAAGATATACACACGGAAAATGAAGCCGTGTATAATAAAAAGGGAATTCTGTCAGCTGTTGCTGTACAGTTGGGCAAAGATGTCAATGCAATGTCCAATAAAGAGGTACAGGAAATTTTTAGTACTCAGATAGCTCAAAAGGTAGTAAACTCAAAGGGCGAGGAACTGACAGCTGACCAGATTAAAGCGGCGACCGACGGTTCCGCTGATATGGCAGAGAAAATTGATTTGGGCAAAGAAGCCAAAAAACCTGAAGCAGAGAGATTATTGCCTATTTTTACTTTTACCGGGTCTGACAAGAAAAAATATAATATTTTATACGTTAGAGGTAAAGGACTTTGGGATGAAATCTGGGGTTATATCGCTTTTGACGAAGATTGGAACACAGTTGCCGGTGAAGCATTCGACCATAAAGGTGAAACACCCGGATTAGGAGCAGAAATAAAGGACAATAAAACCTGGTATAGTCAGTTTACCGGAAAGAAAATTTATAACGCAGCAGGCGAGTTTACTTCTATTTCGGTTGTAAAAGGTGGGATAAAAGATCCCACTAATCAGGTGGATGCCATTTCCGGGGCTACGATCACTGGCAAGGGTGTAAATGAAATGATGAAAAGAGGGTTAAAATATTATGAGGCATATATTCAGAAAAATAAAAAATCAGAACCAGTAAATTAATAATCAATATGGCTGAAGTTCAAGATATTGTTAAAAAAGAAGAGTCTGCATTTTCTTTTGGAAAAGAAGAAAGAAAATTAATCACCGACCCGATAAACGACAACAATCCGGTTACGGTACAGATTCTGGGTGTTTGTTCTGCGCTGGCAGTCACAACACTCCTCACCAAAGCGATTGTAATGGGAATTGCGGTTACCCTAGTCACCGCTTTTTCAAATATGTTTACAGCAATGTTACGGGATTACATACCCAAACAGATCAGAATGATCGTCCAGTTGGTGATCATTGCTTTTCTGGTTACTATCGTTGAATTAGCTTTAAAAGCTGTAAATTATCCGATATGGAAAGATTTATCTGTATTCATTGGCTTGATCATAACCAACTGTATCCTGATGGGGCGATTGGAAGCATATGCCATGGCCAATAAACCATGGAGGTCATTTCTTGACGGAATAGGAAACGGTTTGGGTTATTCCTTGATCTTGATTACAGTTGCCGCCATAAGAGAACTATTTGGAAAGGGCTCTTTACTGGACTATAAAATTATTGGCCCTACCAGTGAATATGCGCTCAATACAAATGAAATCTCAGTTTTGGGCTGGTACACTGCCAATAATCTGGTTATTTTATCTCCCGCAGCTATGTTTATCGTTGCAATAATTATTTGGATTCAAAGGAGTAAAAACAGAAAATTAATAGATATATCTTAATATTATAATTATAAACTTTATTGAAATGGGAGATATAATAAATATATTCATAAAGTCCGCATTTATAGAGAATATGGCATTGTCTTACTTTTTGGGTATGTGTTCTTTTTTGGCCGTATCCAAAAGTGTTAAAACCGCTTTGGGTTTGGGTATTGCCGTCATTTTTGTTCAGGGATTGACCATACCTATGAACTGGCTCATAGATTATTATTTACTGGGCGAAAACGGAATCTTTGGTCTGGATCTGACCTTCCTGAGATTTATAATTTTTATTTCCACCATAGCGGCCTTGGTCCAGTTGGTTGAAATGGTAGTGGAGAAATTTTCTCCCTCACTCTACAACTCTCTGGGAATCTTTTTGCCATTGATTACCGTCAATTGCGCAATTTTAGGTGCTTCATTGTTTATGATCACCAAAGAATACAACTTTGCCCAATCCGTGTCTTTTGGTCTCGGCGGTGGAGTTGGTTGGGCTTTAGCCATTGTGGCCATTGCCGGCATTAGAGAAAAAATGACATATTCTAATGTTCCTGCTCCGCTAAGGGGTTTGGGAATGGCTTTTTTTCTCACGGGTATAATGGGAATTGCTTTTATGGGATTAATGGGAATTGATCCGGCAGCATTCAAATAATATTAAAATTAAGTTAAAATGTTGTTTATAACTTTAATGTCATGGACGCCGGTAATTATGGCAGTTGTAGTTTTTACTGCCGTTATCTTGGGCTTGTCATATATGCTGATTTACGCAAGAAAAAAATTGGTAGCGCAGGGCGAAGTGAAAATATTTATCAACGCCGATACGGAAAACCCAATTCTGGCGCAACCGGGCTCCTCGCTCTTATCCACCTTGGCTGAAAGAAATATTTTTCTTCCTTCAGCTTGTGGCGGAGGGGGCACTTGCGCTATGTGCGAATGTCATGTATATGAAGGAGGAGGAGATGTGCTCCCAACTGAAATGAATCACCTGACGCGAAAGGAAGCAGCCGAAGGGATGCGTTTGGCTTGCCAGGTGAAAGTCCGGCAGGATATGAAAATTGGAATTCCGGAAGAGATTTTTGGTATTAAAAAATGGGAATGCGAAGTTATATCCAATTACAATGTAGCGACCTTTATTAAAGAGTTCATTGTAAAATTACCTCCGGGTGAACACCTCGATTTTCAGGCAGGTGGATATATTCAAATTGATGTTCCTCCTTGCACAGTAAATTATAAGGATATTGACATTACAGCACATCCTAAGTATCACAATACGCCTGATAAGTTTCAGAAAGACTGGGACCAGAATAAAATGTGGGACTTGAAAATGGTAAATGAAGAGCCTATCTTCAGAGCCTATTCTATGTCAAACCACCCGGCAGAGGGGAATATTGTTTCTCTGACCATTCGAATCGCAACACCACCTTTTAAATTTAAGTTTGGCCCGGATGGCAAAAGACAATGGGACGGTTACGAGGCAGTAAATCCGGGTATTTGTTCCTCATTTGTTTTTTCCCGAAAACCGGGCGATAAAGTAACGATCTCCGGACCTTATGGTGAGTTTTTTATCAAACCAACCCAGGCCGAAATGTTGTACATTGGCGGTGGGGCTGGAATGGCTCCGATGCGTTCACATCTATACCATTTATTCCATACACTAAAAACAGGAAGAAAGGTAACCTTCTTTTATGGCGGTCGAACCCGGCAGGAACTGTTTTATATCGAAGAGTTTAGAGAAATTGAAAAACAATTCCCTAATTTCAGATTTGTTGTTGCTTTAGACAATCCGCTGCCTGAAGATAATTGGGTTTTGAAAAAAGACCTGAACGATCCGGAGGGAGATGGTTTTAAAGGGTTTGTTCATAATGTCGTTATCGAACAATTTTTAAGTAAACATCCTGAGCCAGAAGAACTGGAATTGTATTTTTGTGGTCCGCCCATGATGAATCAGTCTGTGCTTAAAATGGCAGATGACTGGGGTATTCCGAAAGAGAATGTCTCTTTTGACGACTTTGGAGGTTAACCCTGCATTAAACAATAAACAAGAGGGAGTCAGTAATGATTCCCTCTTTTAATTTATAAAAACGATATATCTTTGATTTAAAATAGGACTATGGATTGGTCATTCGGTACTTTTGATTGGTCGTTGGTGGCGACAATTTTTTTTGGAGCCCTAAGTGGCTACATCGCCAGTAGGATTTTAGGGGGAGAGGGTTTTGGTTTTTTTGGAAATATAGTAGTAGGCGTTATTGGCGGTTATCTGGGCACATGGTTGGTCCGGGTGGCAAAAGTACCTTTAATGGGTGGATTTTTTGGCAACCTCATTAGCTCAGTGGGAGGTGCTTTGGTGCTTTTATTTTTTATTGAAATCATTAAATATTTACAGAGAAGCAACGCTTCAAAAGGCAGAACTTCAAGACGTAAGTAAAAAGTTAACCAAAGGTAGCTAAATTAGACTATTCCCCAACCAGCTTTTCTTTTGCCGGTAAACTTGCATGGAATTCATTTTTAATTCGTTCGGCATATTTTTCAAGCAACTGAAGAATTTTTTCCCTGTCTTTAGATTGCATGATCAAACCCACATGATGGTCTTTTTTCATCCTCCATACAATCTCTTTATCTTCAAAGGAAGACGTATCCGGATGTTGATACCTGCTTAATGATACTATAATCCCGGCATTTTCCAGTCTGACCTTTGGAAGTTTATATTTTTCCTTTCTGCATGCAGCTGTTTCAATACGGGCCCATTCCCCCCAAAGATTGATACCGGATGCAAATTCTACCATCTCAGCCAGGTGTGCACCACCTACCCTCGATGCCGTTTCAAGGAAATAGTACTTGCCATCCTCATTGCATTTTATAAATTCACTATGTGAAGCACTGTATTGCATCCCAAATGCTTTCATCACATCCTCGTTCAGCTTTTTAAGGGCAATATCTTCTTCACAACCGATTTCAATAGTTATTGATCTGAATATCCCGCCGCCATGAGCCACTTCAAATGGAGTATCGAGATATTGACTTACCCTGGAGAAAACAACTTTTCCTTCTGTAGTCAAAGCGTCAACATGATATACCGACCCAGGAGCAAATTTCTCCAGAAGATATTCATGCCTTTCTCCGCCCAGATAATTCAGGTGTGCCCAAAGGCTTTCTTTATCATATATTTTTTTGATCCCGGCTGCGGAGGCCTGCATTCTTGGTTTTACTAACCATGGGGCAGCTACGGTATCTGCAAAATGGTTAATATCGGCATCATGAAACAAAGCAGTGAAAGCAGGCACAGGAACACCTTCTGTTTGGGCTTTGATCCGCATTGCCAGTTTGTCCCTGAAATATCGGGCAGTAGTTTCTCCCATTCCAGGAATCCTGAAGTATTCTCTTAAAAAAGCCACATGTTCTACATCAAAATCGTCAAGGGCTACAAAAATGTCAAATTTAGTACTCCGCATTTTGTGTGCAAGCCCGCCTACTAAATGATCGTGATTCCAAAAACCATGCTCATCTTCTACCATGTAAAATGTTTCGTCTATACTATCCCAGGGCCACATATCGTGTTCTAACTTTTTACTGGTCAGAAGAAATACATTATTCCCTTCAGCTTTTGCACTTTTAATAAAATCACCGCCTTTAAAAAAACGGGAAATACACAACACGTTTAATGGGGCTGATGCCATGTTTCTTTTTATTTATAAAGCCAAATATAAGGATTTGTTTGAAAGCACCATATCCACACAACAAATTTTACCTTAATTTTCAGGATTCTTTTCCGGACCAATTTTCTGAATACAATACATACACATTTAAAAATAGGGATGATGCATGATCATATATTTCAGAATTTATTTTTCCACATCATACTTTCAACAGGCTTTTCTGTGCGCTGGTTATATTTTGCATTCGATTTCCGGTTATAGTAATTTTCAATGTCGCCCTCTACTTTAAAATAAATAAGCTGCCCGACAGGCATACCGGCATAAACCCTGACTGGTTGTACACAGGATATTTCAAGGGTCCATGTATTGCAAAAACCTACGTCCCCTTTCCCTGCTGTCGCATGAATGTCAATACCCAAACGACCTATACTCGACTTTCCTTCTAAAAAAGGAACGGTATGGTGGGTTTCGGTATACTCTTCAGTCACACCCAAATACAAAGTGCCGGGTTGCAATACAAATCCTTCCGGGTCAATCTCAAAATGGCGAATGGTATTGTGCTTTTTGGCATCAAGCTCATAGTTTTCATACACAGCAAGCCATTTGCCAAGGTGTACATCGTAAGAATTAGTGCCCAGACAATCAGGCCTGAAAGGTTCTATAAGGATGTTCCCTTCTTCAATACTCTTTAGAATTTCTTTATCAGACAGGATCATGATTTAATTTTTTGCGAAGATAGGCATTTTATATAAACCAGTCTATGTAACTCTAATCACACTGCTGGAACTTTTAAAGCCTTACTTTTGTCGTATTATTTAATGAATAGTTTAAAATCATACAATGACATATACAGAAATTATAAACAGCGAAACCCCGACTTTGGTCGACTTCACAGCAGCTTGGTGTGGACCATGTAAAGCAATGGCTCCGGTGCTGGAACAATTGGCAGGCAAAGTGGGAGATAAAGCAAAAATCGTAAAAATTGACGTTGACAAAAATCCGGCTATCGCGGAGAAAATGAAAATCCAGGGCGTACCTACTTTTGTTTTATACAAAAAAGGGGAAGTGTTATGGCGACAGTCAGGAATGCAGTCATTAACGCAACTGGAAAAATTAATAGAAGGGGCGCAATAGATTACTCTCTGATAAAAGCAACACTTTCCACCCAATGAACCGCTGTTTTTCCGGCAAAATCTTGGATCTGATGACGGCACGAAAAACCATTGGCAACCACTAAAGTGTTTATCTCTGCTTTTTTGATGCTCGGGACGAGAACCAGTTCAGAGATTTTTTTTGACACGTCAAAGTGTTCTTTTTCGTAGCCAAAAGAGCCGGCCATACCACAACATCCGCTATCAGGCTCTTGACAATTTGTGGATGGAATAGAACGATAGACCGACTTCATACCACCGGTCCCATAAGATGCTTTTTGATGACAATGCCCGTGAAGCAGGATATTATCAGATTTGGACATAAAGGTGCCTTTGAGTTGCCCGGAATCTAACGCATCAGCCAGAAATACATCAATGGCCATGACATTGTTTTTAAGCGCATCGGAAAGGGACAGATCGTCAATCAGATCGGGAAGATCATCAATAAGAGCGGATGTGCAGGATGGCTCGCAAACAACAATTTTTATTCCCTGCGAAATATAGGGCAATAACTGTTCAGCTACTTTTGTGCCTTCTGCCTTCGCTTCTTTGAGAAATCCATTGGAAATCCTGGGACGCTGACAGCAACCTACTGTTGCCAGAAGAACCTCATATCCACAGTCTTCGAGCAATTTAATGGCGGCTTTCCCGACCCGCGGCTCGTGATAGTTGATATACGTATCGGCAAAAAGTGCTACTTTTTGTTTACTACCATTTGATTTGTAATGGTTTATATACCAGGTTTCCAGCGTTTCATCAGCGTAAGAGGGTAATGTACGACGACGATCTACTTGTAGAATTTTTTCAGCTACATATTTGAAGATTGGATTTCCTTGTATAAAATTAATAAAAGGCGCTTTCCAGCCTGCCAGTTTTGGGGCGATATGAACATTGGAATTAATGGCCTTTTCTCGCCATGTGATCTTGCCTTCGTCATATTTTTTCTGGAGGACTTCACTTTTGAGCTTTGCCATATCTACATTGGATGGACACTCGGATTTACAGGCCTTGCAGGAAAGACAAAGATCCAAGGTTTCCAATACTTTTGCATCGGTTAACCCATTAAAACCCAACTGTCCGGATATCGCCAGCCTCAGTGCATTCGCTCTGCCTCGGGTAGAAGCATCTTCATCGGCCGTACCTTTGAAACTGGGACACATGGTGCCACCCATGTGATTGCGGCATGCACCCACGCCCGAACAATTGTGAACCAACGCTTCGAACGAATGATCTTTTCTGTATTTGTATATAAATTGGTTTGGTTTGTCTTTATAACCTGCTCCATATCTGAGATGCTGATCCATGGGCGGTACATCGATAATGATGCCCGGATTGAGCAGGTACTTTGGATCAAAAATGGTTTTTACATCTTTAAGGCATTGATACACTTCATCACCAAAAAAATGATGTAATCGGTGTCCTCTGTTGCGCCCGTCACCATGTTCACCAGACCACGCACCTTTATATTTTTTAACCAAAGGAAAGACCTCATCAGAAATGATTTTCATCAGATCAATATCTTCCTGTTTAGTCATATCTAAGGATGGCCTTACATGCAATACCCCAACACTCGCATGGGCATACAGTATGGTTTCTACTTCAAGCTTTGCACAAAGGTCCAGTACTTCCTGGATATATTCAGCCAGATGTTCCAGCGGAATAGCCATATCTTCTATGAAAGGTATTGGCTTCCTTCCCGATGGGTCTCCCATCAGTAACCCAAGGCCATTTTTTCGGAGCGACCAGGAATCATCCAGTTCTGAAGCAGAGCGTAATATCGGATACGCATAAGCCAGACTGTTGTTTTGAAGCCATGCCGTAAAGTCAAGGATCTTTTGTTCCAGTTCCGCTGGCGATAAACAGAAAAACTCGACCGATAAAGTGGCTTGAGGCGTTCCGAGGATAAGTCTTTGATGAAGCTTTTTAGTCATGTTGTTTTTTACACTCTGCTCAAAGACATTATAATCCAGCATTTCTATGGCAGCAGGATTAAATGGAATCATGTGTTTCACCTCTCTGATAGCGTGCATCCGGTCATCATAGTGAACTGTAAATGCCGCCTTATACTTTGGTATCGGCTCCAGGTTGACTTTAGCCTCCAGGATGATGCCGAGGCTACCTTCTGAACCCGCAAATATTTTAGCTAAATTCCATTGATCAGTATGGATAAATTCATCGAGCGGATAACCATTTACACGCCGCATAACTTTTGGGAAAGCAGTTTCAATGGCAGCAGTGTGGTCAAATATGATTTTTCTGAAGGAACGGTATATCTCGCCTTCGCGATCTTGCTGCTGACATTTGGCTTCATATGCTGCCGGTGATAATGAGCTTAAGTTAAGGATTGTTCCATCCATAAGAAGTACCTTCAGGCCCAAAACATGGTCTATCGTTTTGCCATATTTGATGCTTTTGGTCCCGGATGAATTATTGGCAATCATGCCTCCTAGGGTAGCACGACTGCTGGTGGCAGGATCCGGGGCAAAATGCAAGCCATACGCTTTTACAGCTTCATTCAACTGATCGCGCACAACTCCCGGTTGAACTATGGCGTAGCTTTCTTCTGCATTTATTTTTAGTATATTATCAAAATATTTGGTGAAGTCAATGACCAGAGCTCGGTTGGTTGTTTGACCGGCAAGGCTCGTTGCACTCCCCCGGGGCAAAACAGCTACGTTGTATTTATGGGCTAACTGTACTATTTTTATCAGATCCGCTTCATTATATGGGATGACTACTGCCAGTGGTTTTATTTGATACAAAGAGGCATCAGTTGCATACAAGCCGAGGGTAAGGTCATCGGTTTTGATTTCTGACGTAGTTATGGTATATAATTCGTCGGTAAACGCTTGAAAATCTGTTGGTAAATTTATGGGCACCATTTCAGCAATATTCTGCAGACAAAGGTATTAAAAAGGACTGGAAGTGATGCCGAAATCCACTTTCTTTATCTATTTGTAGCGATAAGGAAAATGCAGCGGTATTCACCCTAATTTAATTTATAGCTATTGCTTAGCCAAATAAGTATCATTTTTTAGAGTATTTAAGGTAAACCTAAATTAATTGAATAGCTTTTGGGGAAATGTATGGAATTTAACCCAATGCTTTATAGATTTACTGCCAGAAATAATAAATTTTCAATGTTATTTTTTATTTTTGACTGAAAGTTAATCCAAAAGGGTAGTACACAAATGAAATATTTTTTATGGACCTGAATAAGCAACTTGCCGCACAAATCAGAGACTTATTTCTAAGCGGTCAATGGATTGGTACTAACCTCAACCTGAAAGCACAACTGGATGATGTCAGTGTAGAAATGGCCAACGCCAGATATGAATCGCTCAATACAATTGCCTTACTGGCCTTTCACCTCAATTATTACCTCGAAGGGGTGCTGAATGTACTTCAAGGAGGCAGTTTGGATATTAAAGACAAATTCAGCTACGACATGCCACCCGTAACCACCATGGAAGAATGGGAAACAATGAAGGAAAATATCTTTCGAAATGCAGAGAATTTTGTTTCGTTGGTCGAACAAATGCCACCCTCAAATATGACTAATCCTTTTACAGACGAGAAATTTGGTACCTATCAGCGAAATCTGATTGGTATTTTAGAACACAGTTATTATCACCTGGGTCAGATCGTATTGATTAAAAAATTGCTGAATGCCCAAAAAGCAGATGATAAGTTTGAACAGACTTAATTTTATGTATGAAAAAAATATCATTAAAATGGAAAATTTAAATATCGCCTATTTTTTAGTTTTATATTTCACGACCTTATTTTTTTGGCATCAGGCTTTTAATTTACAGGTAAAATCCACGCGGAATGTATGGGCATTAATGTTTTTTTTTGTGGCATATTTTATTTCTAATTTAGCATTAAATTATTTTACCTCCAGATTGAATTTACCTGTTATTGTAATAGTGTTATTATTTATTCCATTTATTATAAGTATTAGTTTAGTCCATTATAAGTATAAGGATTCCAAAAGGGAAATGGATTCAGAATAAAATCCGGGAGGCATAGTTTATGTATTTATTTACAAATAAGCTTTGCAGCTTATCCACAGCTTAAAATAAAATGTGGTTTTAATAGTATTATTAAGATATGTTTCCCTACGATACCCGCGCCCAGTCTTTGTGTTTTATCCGCAGTTTGGTTACTTGCTGTCTGATGTTCTCGTGAATATCCCGCTCCAGTTTTGGATCATCCTCAATAATGCGTATGGCGATATGCCTTGCTGCATCCATGATGGCCTTGTCTTGCCCTATATTGAGCAGTTTGAAATCCAAAAGCCCGCTTTGTTGGGTGCCCTGAATGTCTCCCGGGCCACGTAACTTGAGATCTGCCTCGGCTATTTCAAAGCCATTATTGGTCCTGACCATGGTGGCTATGCGTTCTTTTCCTTCTTTCGATACTTTATAGTCGGTCATTAGGATGCAATACGACTGGTCAGCACCACGACCCACGCGCCCTCGGAGCTGATGCAATTGGGATAAGCCAAATCTTTCTGTATTTTCGATCACCATCACAGAGGCATTGGGCACATTTACACCTACTTCGATCACCGTCGTGGCTACCATGATCTGGGTAGTTCTGTTGATAAATCGTTGCATCTCCCAGTCCTTATCTTTGGCCTTCATTCTGCCATGTACCACACTGATCTGATAGTCAGGCAATGGAAAATATTGCAATAATCGTTCGTACCCATCCTGCAGGTTTTGCAAATCCAGTTTTTCTGATTCTTCTATCAGGGGATATACGACATAGATTTGTCTTCCCTTGGCTATTTCACTGTGCATAAACTGAATCAGTTGTGCACGCGCACTTTCATACTTATGGATGGTTTTTATTTCTTTTCGACCCGGTGGTAACTCGTCTATGACAGACACATCCAGATCTCCATACAGCGTCATAGCCAGCGTTCTCGGTATTGGAGTAGCTGTCATGACCAGAATATGTGGGGCGAGTTCGTCATTTTTTTTCCACAAACTGGCCCGCTGCGCTACTCCAAAGCGATGTTGTTCGTCCACAATGGCCAGACCTAAGTGATGAAAGACAACCGTATTTTCTATCAGCGCATGGGTACCAATTATAATATGGACGATGCCTGCTTTAAGCTCAGACAAGATTACTTCCCTTTTTTTACCTTTGACACTTCCCGATAGAAAAGCAACATTTACCGGCATATCTCCAAGAGATGAGGTGATGGATTCATAATGTTGCTGCGCCAGAATTTCCGTTGGTGCCATCATACAACATTGAAATCCGTTGTCTATCGCGATCAGCATGCATAGCAGCGCTACGATGGTTTTACCACTCCCCACATCCCCCTGCAGTAATCGGTTCATCTGCGTCGATTTGCCCATATCTGTTCTGATCTCTTTGATGACTTTTTTTTGAGCATTCGTGAGTTCAAATGGCAGTTTTGTATTATAGAATGTGTTAAAATGATTGCCTATGGTACTGAAGGGAGCACTTTTGTATTTGTACTGGCGATATATTTTACTTTGCAGCAACCGGATCTGCACATAAAAAAATTCCTCGAATTTAATTCGATTGACGGCAAGCTCTTTTTCTTTGTCACTTTGTGGAAAATGAATCCATTGAATGGCATCGTATCGACTACAGATATGGAGTTTTTCAATGACATAAGCCGGAAGTGTTTCCGGCAAATCGGCTGTGGTTAGAGACGCTAACAACGATTTAATGATCTTTCTCCTCATTTTGCTGTCCAGCCCCTTCGTTTCCATTTTTTCCGTACTCGAATAAACTGGATCAAATGTTTTCGAAAGCGATATGGTGGCATCTGAAACCAACTCCATTTCGGGGTGAGCCATAGTCTTTTTACCACTGAACAGAGTCACACGACCATAAATGATGTATTCTTCGCCTACTTTTAAGGTCTTCTCCAGCCAGGATGCCCCCTGAAACCATACTAGCTCAATAAATCCGGAACTGTCTTTAAACATACCCGTCAATCTCGACCTGTTCGTTTTGCCCTTTATTTTATCGATGGACACCAGCGTGCACTTGAGTTGTATGTTATCTCCCTCTGCTTTGATATCCTTTATATGATGAAAACTGGTTCGGTCTATATATCGGAATGGAAATGTAAATAAGAGATCAAAAGCTGTATGAATGTTTAGTTCTTTACGAAATGTTTCTCCACGGGCAGGTCCAATACCTTTGAGATATTCAATGGGGGTTTCAAGTATATTTGTATGGTTGGCCAAATTATCCTTCAATTTTGGTGTCCGTAAGGGCAAATGTATTAATTTTGCACCATTAATAATAATATGGACAGCAAGAGGCAGTTACAGTTGGGTGAAATGATTAAAAGAAGTTTCGCACCTGTTTTTCAGGAACAGGGAACATATATTTATGGTAGTGCTTTTGTTACCGTCACTTCGGTCAAAGTAACGCCCGACCTGGCTCAGGCTAAAGTTTACTTGAGCATCTTTAATGCTGATGACAAGGCTGCAGTATTGCAAAAAATTGTCAATCACACCCATGTTCTTAAACAGGCACTCGCAGCCCGTATCAAAAACCAGGTAAGACGTATACCGTCTGTATTTTTTTATTTTGACGAAACCATCGATGAAATGTTCAAAGTCGATGCCATGTTTAAAAATATCAAAACCATGTACCCGCCTTCGGTACAGGAAGAAGAGTAAATTACTGCAATTCCTTTAATCCACTTTTGTTGGTCACAAAACCAAAACTTATATGATCATATGTATTGATCAGAGATGGTATACAGTTTAAGTTGCCTGTAGACTTATTTGAACCCGCTAAGTATTTTTGTCTTCGTCTCAGTTTAATTTTACTATATTGCAGGAAATACTGAAATATTTCTGCAATCTCCCTCCTGTTTTTCATAATAAAAATATATATATATACTGTTCATAAAATCTGTAATATAACTGAAAGTTAGGTTTTTAAAACAAAATGATCCAATGAAAAATGCTATTATATCAGTTTGAAACAGTAATTAATATCATATAATGAGGTAATCTTTATCATATTTTGAGGCTATGATTATCCCTAATCTTGTATCGTATTTCGATAACAACAAAAACATAATATATCATGAAACATTCAAATCTATTCGCTCAGTTTATTTTTATTCTTCTTTTTGGTCTGTCAATGACACAAGTACATGCACAGGCTAAATACAATGCTAAAAATACCGTACACCTCTCCGTAGCAGGTACATCTACTATGCACGATTGGGAAATGAAAGCCAATGGCGCAGATTGTAATGCCACACTCCAGTTGGATGCCGACGGTAATCTGAAAGATATTACATCTATGAGTTTTTCCGTTCCTGCTAAATCTTTGAAAAGTGGTAAGGATGGTATGGACAAAAACGCGTACAAAGCATTGAAAGCAGATAAGAACGTAAATATATCTGCAACATTAAAAAGTGCCGATGTATCCATGAAAGATGCGAAAAATTATACCGCTAAAACAGTGATCAGTCTCACCATAGCCGGCAAAACCCTGGACACACCCCTTGAAGTGGTAGTGAAAAAAATTAATGACACCAGCTTTTCTGTGAAAGGCGAAAAAAAGATCAGCATGAAAGAATTTGATATGCAACCACCATCCTTTATGCTGGGCGCTGTCAAAACAGGCAATGATGTGGTCGTATCCTTCGATTTAGTTTTAAACCAATAATTTAATAAAATAATTTCTTAACCTTTAAACAAAAGCAATATGAAATCCTTTCTAAATTTCTTCAATTTAATGTTGGTAACACTTTTGGTTACTAGCTTATCGGCTCAGATTCAATACTCCAGGGCATACGACCAGACAGGTATAAATGTATTTGAACCATCCAAAATGGACAATAGTGTGTACGATGGGTTTAAACTTAAAATAGGCGGTAGCTTCAGACAAGGCTATCAGATGCTTAAACACGAAAATATCGACACTTCAAAAGCAAAAAAATTAGCGTTATATCCACTGGGTAACGGATTTAACCTGGCTGCAGCCAATTTGAACTTCGACGTTCAATTGGGCGATGGTATCAGAATATTTCTTGAAAACTATATGGCTGCAAGACACCACAATGAATTTTGGGTAAAAGGTGGTTTTATTCAAATCGACAAACTGCCTATGTTCGGAAATCCTGACTGGTATACCAAATATTTTAGAGTAAAAATCGGTCACATGGAAGTAAATTATGGCGATACACACTTCAGAAGATCAGATGGAGGTAATGCAATTTTTAATCCTTTTGCCGATAATAACATCATGGATGAATTTGCAACAGAGATTGGTGGAGAATTATACGTATTCCCTGCAGACGGATTTATGGCAATGGTTGGATTGACAAACGGATTGATCAGAAATAATATCAGAGACTACTCCATTTCTCCGGTAATAGGTACAGGCAAAGCAGATTCATTAAAATCTAAAAGCCCTTCCATCATTTTGAAAGCAGCATACGACAAATCTATGACTGATTTCAGAATCAGATTGAGTGCATCACTGTACCACAACAACTCTTCTCCAAGCTTAACCTTATTTGGTGGTGACAGAACAGGTTCTGCATATTTTGGAGTATTGGAAACTGCAGCTTCTACCAACGGTACTGCAGAAGCATTCAGCGGAAGATTTAACCCGGGCATGTCAAATACACTGACTACATTTATTATCAATCCTTTTGTTAAATACAAAGGTTTGGAATTGTTCGGAACTTTTGAATCAGCCACCGGCAAAACAGTAAACGAAAAACCGGATGCTTACGATGGAGCAAACAGAAAAACAACACAAATAGCAGGGGAATTGATTTACAGATTCCTGAAAGATGAGCAACTGTTTATTGGAGGTAAATACAATACAGTAACAAGCAGACTTAGTGGATATACTACCGACGTAGATATTACCAGACTTTCACTTGCTGCTGGTTGGTTTCCAACTAAAAACTTATTGTTGAAAGGAGAATATGTAAATCAAAAATACGAAGGTTTCAAAGGTACTGATATCAGAAACGGTGGTAAATTTAATGGACTGGTGATCGAAGCAGTAGTAGGCTTCTGATAATGGTTCCTGATTGAACTCAGTTTTCAGGTAACATGAGGATTAAAATTAAAGTCGGGTCTGATGTATGCATCAGCCCGGCTTTTTCTTTTATTGTTTCGTTCTAAATTATTTACATTTGTTACATGTTAAAATCTTACTCCATGGCTCATGTTTTAACACTGGTACTTATCATCTGCAATACCTCCTGGTACGGCCCGGAAAACGGTGCTGAAATTTGGATTGTCAGTAGTTTAAGTAGCCTGAAGGTTGATGGTAAAACGAATATCAATAGCTTTAACTGTATTGTTCCCGCATATCAGAAAGAAGATACCCTAATTTGTCACAAACCAACAGCAAATCTGAATGTTTGCCAGGTAATAAGTACACTTTCCATTCCCATCGCCAATTTCGATTGTCACCACAGAATTATGACCCGCGACTTGCAGAAAACATTGAAATCAGAACAGTTCCCCAATATGATTATTGATTTCAAAACTTTTTCAAGATTGCCTTCTGAACTACAGCATAATAATATAGTTATGGGTAAAGCAGATATCCGGCTGGCAGGCGTTGTTAAAACCTACACAATAAATTTTACAGCCAATTTGAACAGCCACAACAAAATTGAACTTTTAGGCAAAAGAGAAATACTTTTTTCTGAATTTGGACTAAAACCACCCAGCAAATTGGGAGGCACCATAAAAGTGAAAGATCAATTGGAAGTGGAGTTTAAACTTTTATTGCACCGTATTAAATAATTTTACCCTTATTAGATTTACCCAATGAATTAATTGCTTTTGCACTGAGAAAAACTGACAACGGTATCCTGCATGAATTACGTATTGAACTGTGTTGCGAACGGAAATATGATTTTAGATTTTGTCGAAGTAATTTTCAAATGCGTATTTTAGGTTAAAATAAATCCTCGCCCTTTCTTATCCTCAAAACCATGGGAGACAACCTTATGTATCTGAATGCCACCTCCCACAAAAATTAACCCCAAAATTAGGGTTGTCCCGACGTTGTCCCGAGGTTGTGCCGAGGCAACCTTATGGATAAGCTATAGATAAACTATGGATACTCTATGGATACCTTATGAATGCATTCGGTCCAATATCCGGAATTGGCAATGGAATTTAAGCCATGAAAAAGAAGTTGAAACATCCAAACGAGACTGTTCAATAAAGTGTGTCTACCTATCTTTGCAGAATGAAACAAGAAAGAAGTAAATTAGGAAAGGAAGACTTAATGGAAAGGATGAAGCAACATCTATATTCCAAGG
>WBZS01000344.1_pt1 | contig 66864 bp, 71 predicted proteins | sample 5204201 | NCBI WGS metagenome assembly WBZS01 (sample SAMN12344357, study PRJNA552823) | activated sludge metagenome | biome: Activated sludge suspended growth; feature: Nitrification reactor; material: Wastewater; isolation source: activated sludge from nitrification reactor of wastewater...
ATCCAGGCTATCCGACCGTAGTCAGAAAACCAAACCCGAAATCCATCGCAAGTGGTTGATGGAACGGGGGAATTCGGGATTTCGAGGGGGGAACTTCAGGCTAGAACCTGGTTGCGCTCGACGGGGTCCATGCGCCTGAACCTGTCGACCATTCGTGCGTGGCGTCGCTTTATTGTCTGGCGCTCGCGAAATGTGGCGCCAAGATGCGAGGCATCGTGCAGGATCGCTGGCGGATCGAAGTTGAGCCAAACCCACTCCTGCCGGACATCCACATGCGTCTTGGCGGCGAAACTGACGCACCGCCAGTCCGAGAGCAAGCCGCGATACATCGCACTGTCGTAGCCCGACAGCATCACCCTGCACGGCAGGGTTATGAGCACCGCCAACAGCCGCTCGTGGTCGGCCCTGGAGTAGTCGTGCCGGTAGACCTTCGGCCGGCGTCGCGCCTCGGCCAAGTACGGCGGATCAGCGTAGACGAGTTCGTCTCCGCAGAAGGGGTAGCTCGCCAGGAAGGACGCGGCATCGCCGTGAACGAGCCGACAAAGATCCGAGTGCTCGCGCTGCCAGCGATCGATGACCTGCGCATCTGCGTCGATGCCGATGCTGATCTGCGCTGGACGCTTGTTGCGAAGGACCGCCCCGCCACCGAGGTGGGATTCGATGTAAGTAGTGTGCGGCGGCATCAGGCTGATCAGCCGCTGATAGCACTTCCCCTTGCCGCCCGGATATCGCATGCGCAAATCATCGTCGGCGTTGACGATGATGTCAAGCCGCCATATCGTTTTTGTAGAGGCCCGCACGACCAACGGCAGCGATGCGCCGCGAAGCGGATTGTCACGTGGCGGTTACCTACGCCTTTACCCGGCCAGGAGCGGCCGAATGCAACAGCCAGGCCGACAGCAGCTTGTGTTAAGGCTTATGCGACACCTGCCCGGACGCACTGGGGTAGCGCGACCGCCTGCACGTAAGGGCAGGTGTCACACAAGCCTTACCAGTACATGCCAGTGTCCCCTCCCGACGCCCCGCCGGAACTCGTGGATCGCGTGCTTGACCATCTGAAGGCCAGTATCTGCGGAACGGACGATGCGTCCTTGGCGTCGAGCCTGCGACATCACTTGAGTTGATCTGCTGGGGCCTTGCGCGAGGTGCCCGAGCACAGCGAACAGTTGCCCACCACTTACGACTTCGCTGTCACCACGGCGTTCGGTACCTAGTATCCGCTGTGCAGCCTTGATGAGATGCACTCCTCCTTTGACAACTTGGCCTTCGACGAGATGGCGGTCTGGGAGCGTGCTCCATGCGGCGAACTGGGCGTCGCGTATACTGATGATTTGTACAGTCAGCTCAAGGCGGCACCCATCTGAGATGGGCTCGTCCTGGTCGCATCTCGCGTGGGGCGCTCTGGCGAACCCTCATCCCAGGCGAAAACCGCGTGGGCGCGGGTGCAACTGTTGATCGGTGCATTTCCACGGATCCGATATGACTCTGGACCAAGGACTGTTCCGCAGCGAAGACGACGGCGCAGCCCGCTGCAGCTGGTGCCAGGCCACGCCGGCCTACAGGCATTACCACGACCATGAGTGGGGATTCCCGGTCACTGACGATCGGCGCCTCTTCGAGAAGATTTGCCTCGAGGGCTTTCAGTCGGGGCTGAGCTGGTTGACGATCCTCAACAAGCGCGAAAACTTCCGGCGAGCTTTCAATCACTTCGACGCCGAGCGCGTGGCTGGCTACAGCCAGAGCGATGTGGATCGACTGCTTGAGGACGCCGGCATCGTGCGGCATCGCGGCAAGATCGAGTCGACGATCAACAACGCCAAGCGTGTCCTTGAGATGCGTCGAGAGTTCGGCTCTCTTGCCGCATATGCCTGGGGCCACGAGCCGGCCGCAAAGACGCGGCCAAAGCTCGTCACCTGGGCAGCTCTCAAAGCCATGACGACCAGTGCCGCGTCGGTATCGATGTCCAAGGACTTGAAGAAGCGTGGGTGGAGCTTCGTTGGGCCTACGACCGTCTACGCTTTCATGCAGGCCATGGGCCTGGTCAACGATCACGTCCACGGTTGCAGCGTCCGCGAGGCGGCCCTCGACGCCCGCGCCAAGCTGGCCGTTCCTTCGCCATGACCAACAAGCCCGGCCCGGGCAAGAGCGGCATCTCCCCATCGGCGTTCATGCGCAACTTGCGGCCGGAGCTCTATTCGGATTCGACCGACCGACCGCGGTACGAGCTTGACCGTGGAGCGCTGGAGTACCACCTCGAGACGCTCACATCGCGCAATCAGACCCACGCGTTCGAAACGTTCTGCAGGAAGCTGTGCGAACGGACGGTGTGTCCCAGCCTCAGGCCCGCAACAGGCCCCGAAGGGGGCGGCGACAGCAAGGCCGACTCCGAGACGCTGCCCCTGGCTGATGAACTGTCCGATCTCCTCTTCTTTGGCGAAGCCAACGCTGGCCGGGAGCGGTGGGCTTTCGCCTTTAGTGCCAAGAAGCGCTGGACTGACAAGGCTCGCGCGGACGTGGCGGCCGCGATCGGAACCGGCCGTGGCTATCAGAAGGTCTTCTTCGTCACGTCGCAGTTCGCTCGCTCCAAAGACAGGGCACGGGTCGAGGATGAGCTGACGCGTGAGCATGGCGCTCAGGTGACCATCCTAGACAGGTCGTGGATCGTCGAACAAGTCATCGACCGTGGCCATCGCGACCTGGCCGTCAACTACCTGAGCGTCGGCACGGAACTCAGGAACGGTGGCCGCCTAGGTCCAAGCGACTACTCGCGCGCGCAGCAGCTCGAAGATCTGGAGCGTTCCCTTGCCGACCCCGAGGCCTTCGAGGGCATGGGCCTTCAACGCGTCTCCGAGGCGCTGGTCGCCGCGAAGCTCTCGAGATCTCTCGAGCGCCCACGCGTCGAGACCGACGGTCGATTTGCACGAGCACTTCGTCTTGCCCGGGCTGAAGGCAGCCAGTACCAGCAGTTGGAAGCGCAGTACGAATACCTGTGGACTGCGTTCTGGTGGTTTGATGACATCGCGCTCGTCAATCGCGAGTACGCCGACTTCGAAGGACGGGTCCTCCCAAGCGAGCACGCAAAGTTTCTGGAGATGCTCTGCAATCTCCTGCAGATCCTCGTCAATGCCACGCTGCACAACCAAATGACCTGCGTGGAGACCGACGTGGCCGCGCGGGCTGGCCGCCTTCGGTCGCGCCTGGTCACCATCGCTGAAGATGCCACACGTCCGAACAATGCGCTGGAAGCCACCACATCGATCCTGTTGATCGATGTGACCAGCGCAGTGCTGGCAGGGAATTCGGAGGGACTTTCGAGCCTGTGGCCGCAGTTCTCCGCGGTTCTGGACAAGGTCGAGGGCCTGGGCGAATTCGATGCCGACCGCGCCATCAAGCTGATCAAGGTGTTCGGCCAGATTGCGGGCGCGGACCCGGCCTACAGCAAGCTCTACGACCAACTGGTCGACTTCGTTTCCCAGCGGAAGAGCGAGGCCGAAGGGGCACTGCTCCTGCTGGAGCGAGCGAGGCAGCTCGACTTCGACCGCAACTTCGAGATGATCCGCTTGCTGGGCAGGGCCGTCCGTCAGCTGACCAAGCGGGAGCATTCCGACAGCCTGGCCGAAGCAACGCAGTTGCTGGCGCTGGCCTACCGCAGCGCTGGGCTGCTGTGGGCCGCCCGAGCGACCTGCCTGTTCGCCGTGGCCACGATGTTCATCGATGCCGAAGAAGGGGGCGATCTTCCAGCCTCAGTGGTTCCAACCGTCATGATGCTGGCTTGGATTTCGGTCGAGTTGCATGACCTCCCAGAGGCTCTGCAAGCCGTTCGGCTGGCCAGGGGCTGCGCGAACAGCCTGCCCTTGACGGAAGCTTCCCAGGCCCACTTTGCCAAGCGCCTGGAAGACTTCGACCTCGTCTTCAGCTACCTCACCGTCAACATGCCGGAGCAGACGCTCCAGCGCCTCGAGTCCATACCGGATGTTTTGTTGGGCCTGGGCCTGCCCAACAGCCGCACGTGGCTGCTTTACGCCCTGGGTCACGAGCCCGCCATGCGTGCAGAAGGCTCCATACCGGAAGAGGAATCAGCAAACGCCGTGCTGGAGCTGGCGTGTCGGTTGGCCGCGCAGATGCCGTCGGACCAACGCCAGCGACCCTTCCTGCTCAACGAGAGCGCGCCGGGCGAGTGCGTCACCCTCGTCTCCGGCGTGCGCATCGCCATCAAGCACTGCGGCTCGCTGCCGTCCATGCTTGCAGCCGAATCCATCGCGGCGGCACTCGAAGTCGTCTTCGCCACACTGCCAGAGCGCGAGGTATTCGGGCATGTGCAGAGCTTTGAACTCGAAGTCCTTGAGACCAGTGGCATCTCCGAGCCAGATTTCAGACTCGCAGAGGATCAGCTGTCCGCAACGGTTTCCTGGCCCGATGCGTTCGAGCCCGCGACGCTGACGCAGGACGGGCGTCTGCAGCGGGTGCTCATCGAAGTCGCCATACGCGTGGTCGCTGCCACCTGCGTCATGCGAAACACAGACGATACGCTGAAGGCGCTGTTCGAAACCGACGCCGCAGCACAGCGCGTCTCGTCCATCACGGTCGCCGGCAACAGCCGAAACCGCGTCTTCGGCGACAAGGTCGCAAGCCTGGACAAGTGGACCTCCTTGGCCCCGAAGACGTACCCACTTCAAGCAGTACGGCCACGGATCGTTCCTCTTAGCGATGCTGAACGACGTCCGCGCGCACGTGCGGGGAGTGCGACTCCCCATGAGGATGAGCAACAGCCACCTCGCCCCACCGACCACCGGCTTCTCAGTACGCTCTCCGTGATCGACTTCGCGCTCTGGAATCAAGCTCGGTGGCGAGGTGTCGCGTTCTTCGATTTCGGACCGGGACGGCCGCCCGCCATGGGTCTGATGTTCGACAACAGCGGCGCGGCACGCGCCATTTTCGAACGATGGCGCGGTCGTTTCGGCCAGCGCGATTCGAAGGACAGCATCTTCGTCGGCATCGTGCGAAGCATCAGCAAGAGCCATCCCACGCACTACCGGGTCCTGATCACTTCGGCATTGCCGGACTCGAACGAAGCGGAGCCGGATTCGAGGCGACTGACGACAGTGGCATCACGGATCCAAACCATGGAGCCCAAGACTAGCGAGAACCTGGAGAGATTCATCAGCGCCTACCGACGAACCGGCGTCTACTGGCTAGCCCCTGTGGTGCTTCAGCCAAGCGGCAAACCGGACCTGCTGGCGGAGCTGGCGATCTTCAAGCGTGCTGTCAGCATCAAAGCCGCCGACGAAGTCGGGCGCCACGACATCGAGATCATGGCGGTGCATGCCGTTCACGAAGAAGAGGCTGCGGATGTGCGCGAAGGGTCGCGAGCGCCCGGTCGCTCATGAAAGACTGATAGCGGTCTTTCCATCGCGGCAAATCAGTGACCGCTCCTGTCCGACGAGCTTCCCCTTGTTCCACGGCTCGCGAAAAGTGGCGGTGGCTGCGGTAACTGGACAGCATCGGTGTCACCACTCACCTCGACTGCAAGACGGGTTGGTCGGACGCATACGCTGACGCTGGCGCATGGACTTCAGTACCATCAGACGACATGACATCGCCCGAATTGACCGGGGGTACCGGATTTGCGTTTGAGGACGTCGTCGCTGCCAGCTACTTGACAGCGCTTGTCTGCGGAACGACGACGGCCGGTCTGTCCTCTCGAGTCGTGCAACGTGTCGCACAGCAGCAGGCTGACTTCGGTGAGCCGTTGGACGACGTGATCGTCGACGCCGTCTCGCTGGCGGACGGCTCGACGATGAGGTTATCGCTGCAGGTCAAGCGCGCACTGACCGTCTCAAGCGCCGCCAGCAACTCGGACTTTCGCGAGGTTGTACAGCGCAGCTGGCAAACACTGCAGAAGCCGACCTTTCGCAGTGACGTGGATCGAATCGGTGCGGCCGTCGGGACCATTTCAGATGACGCCTTCCGCAACTTCACGACGGTCTGCGAGCTGGCGCGGTCCTCTCAAACAACGGCCCACTTTGCCCAGCGTTTCGAGGAGGGCGGCAATGCATCGGATGCCCAACGGGCTGTGCTCGAAGCGGTCCGCGCCCTCGTGCAAGAGATCTTGCCGGACCGACTCTCCGATGAAGGCCTAATGAGGCTCCTCTCGCACTTGGTCCTGATCAAGTTCGACGCTCTTCACGAGGGTTCTACCCATGAGGCGGAAGTTATTGCCGCGCTGCAGCGATCCCTGGCTCCCGGCCACACCGGAAGAGCAGCGGACCTCTGGCTGCAGTTGCGCCAGTTGGCGCGCAACGGGGCGGGACGGAGTGCCGAGTTCAATCGAGCGGCCGTCCTTCGGCAGTTGACTGGCGGTATTCGATTCGTCGGCACCCCGGCTCTGTCCGGAGACCTTCAGGTACTTCGGGAAGGCACTCGAAACTGGCTGAGCCAGCAAGCTGACAGCGTTGGCGGCGTCTGCATCGATCGCGGTGAGCTCCGCAAGCAACTCGCTGCGCAGATGGCCTCTCATCGGCTGACGCTGATCAAGGGCCTGCCAGGCACCGGTAAGACGGTGCTACTGCGAAGTCTGCTTGCGGACTGTGAGGCCGACGGACCGACGCTGGTCATGACGGCGAACAGACTGTCGGGGCGAAGCTGGGTCGAGTACGCGCGTGCAATCGGCCTGTCGCAAGTGGCGCTCGGGCCACTGCTGGTCGAGGTCGCCGCGTCGGGCCACGGCGTACTGTTCATCGATGGACTGGACCGCGTCGCCCCTGAACAGCGGCCGGTCGTGACCGACGTGCTTGGCCAGATACTCTCGAACCCGGACCTGAGCAACTGGCGTGTTGTAGCTACGGCGCGAGACGCCGGCATAGAGCCACTGCGGAACTGGGTCTCGCCGGGCTTGGTCTCAGGCCCCGGTGTGGGCTACGTCGATGTCGGCAACCTGTCGGATGAAGATGCCTCGTCGTTGGCAGCTTCGGTTCCCGTGCTGCGTCCTCTTCTGACAGGTGGGGACGATAGAGTTCGGTCGCTTGCGCGCCGGCCCTTCTTCGCCGCCGTTCTGGCAAGCGGTTTTGCAAAAGCAGGCTACGCCGCCGAGTTCGTCCCGCATTCCGAGGTCGACCTCATCGACGCGTGGTGGACTCGCGGTGGCTACGACGCTCATGTGCCGCAGACGCTTGCGCGCCAACGTGCCTTGGTTGAACTCGCTCAACGGAGCGCGCCGGATCTTGGCCGCAACGTACGGATTCGGGACCTGACCGTTGCGACGCAGTCGGTACTTCCGGCGCTCGAGGAAGACGGTCTGGTCCAGCAAGTGCGGGTGGGGCACTCGCTGCAGTTCAGCCACGACATCTTCTTCGAGTGGTCGGTCTACCACCTCTTGCAGGATCAGAGGGAGGACTGGGTCAGTGTCTTGACGCAAGCCGGAGAACCGCCGGCGCTTGGCCGTGTCGTCGAGTTGCTGTCTCAAGCGACTTACCTGGAGCCGGAACAGTGGTCTCACGACTTGAACGTTCTGACCGCTGCGCCCGTCCGGCCGCAATGGCTGCGCGCGTGGTTAGTCGCGCCAGTCTTCGCCCCGTATTTCCGAGAGCACGAAGCGACTTACGCTGCCTCATTGTTCGCCGACAACCACAAGCTGCTGGGCAAGCTGTTCGTGTGGATGCAAGCTGAGAAGACGGCTCCCAATCCGCTGGTGCTGTCTGGGCAGGTGGGTAAAGAAGACTTGCAAGCGGCCGCGCGGATCCGGCTGGCGGACGCGCTCGGCTGGCCCTCCGACTTTCAGGCATGGCGCCGGCTGCTCCACTGGGCCTTGGACAACTTGACATCTATCCCGGACCAGTTGCTGCCTCACTTGGTGACGCTCTTCGAAACATGGCAGATGTTCGCAGCGGACTTTGCGAATCCTCTCTCAGAGAGGGTCATTCAACAGTGTGCTGATTGGCTGCACAAGATCGAGGACGACCACAAGTCACATCGACGTTGGCGTCAACCAGATGCTGCTGATGCACCGCCTCAGGAACGCATTCCGACCGACCTCGAAGGCGAGCTGCGGAGACTGGTGCTCCGAGCTGCCCGTGCGCACCCGGCGGTCGTCGCAACCTACCTAGCGAAGGTGGCCTCGATTCATCGATGGGGCGAGTCGGGGTTCCTCGAAGTGACGGGATACGCGCGTCTGCTGGCGGAGACACACCCGGCACTGCTTGCGCAGGTCGCACGCGGGCATCTCATGCATGAGCTGCCGGACGATACGGCGGTGCGGTGGCGCAGGGAGGCACGTGAGGAGGGCCGCCGACGCGGAGAGCTGATGGCCAAGCCGCCAGAACAGAGGACGCAATGGGATGAGCGCATGCTCGACAGCCCGCCAGTGTTCCGGAACACATTTCAAAGCCACGACTGGCAGCGGCTGTCGATGGGCGGCGACCATCAGGGTTACTTTCCCGCATCTCCGCTGCGCGAGCCGTTCCACTCGCTGCTGACCAGTGACGCCCCAACCGGCCTAGCCCTGGTTCGCGACATGGCGAACCACGCAACAACCGCTTGGCGGCAGCTCCATCGCTACCTGCGCGCTGGAACACCCATGCCGCTCTCGCTCGAGTTTCCTTGGGGACGGCAGGAGTTTTGGGGATCGGCATCGCAGTACCGGTGGTTCCGCGGCCATGGGGGACCACAGGCTATCGAGTCCGCCCTGATGGCACTCGAACGTTGGGCACTCGATCAATTGGATGACGGGCGACCAGCCGCCGAAGTCTTGCGGCAGGTCCTGGAAGGACATTCCAGCATTGCCGCAGTGGGACTCGCGATACATCTTGCTCTGCGCGCCAATGAAGTGTCGGCAGTCACACTGCCGTTCGTCAGCAGCCAGCGACTCTGGCATCTGGACATCGAGCGATGGGTTAAGGAGACAGAGTTCCGTACTGCCGGTCTCATCGGATTCGATGGCCGCAACGGCGACGAGGAGCACAGAAAGGCAGTTTCACACGCTGGAGGCCTGGAGTCCCGACGAATCGAACTGCGTTCGCTGGTTCCCGGGTTCGTGCTTGGTCGCGACCAAAAGCTTCGAGACGCATGTCGCGCCGCCATCGCGCGATTTCCAGAAGCACTAGAGTTCGGGTACGAAGAAGAAAGGACAGACAAGGCCCGTGTCGCCAAACTCCGACGCGATGCTCAAGTGTGGGCGGAGTGGGGGCTATCGAAGAACTATGCAGTCAGCAAGGTCCCGGGTCGTGACGACGTACTGGCGGTCGAGTTGCGCAACCCGCGGCAGGCTGATCCCGACGTTCAAGAAGCACAGGAGCGCCACGCTCAGGCCTCGCGTGAAGCCGAGCTGTGGATGTGGGTCGTCAAGTGCTTCGAAACGCACCGTTGGGAGCCGAGGTTCTCGCCCGCCGAAGCGGTCGCCCGCGCTCAAGCCTTGTCTGCGGCAATCGAGACCGGGAGAGCGGAGTCGTTGATGCCCGGCTACTCCGTCTCGCATGGTGCCATTGCTGGAACGGCAGCGGCGGTGCTTTGCCTCGCGGACACCCGCGAAAGTGACCCGTGGGCAGATGCAGCTATCGCGAGCTACCGCGACGAGCCGGAGCCGCCTGGCGACGACTTGGTCCCAAACGCCGTGATTCCGTGGCACCCGAAGATCTTTGTTGCACACGTGCTGGTTGCGCGCGCCCGCGGAGGGCATGCAAGCGCAGAGGATCGCTTGGCCCTCTACTGGCTAGTGGCGCATTCTCTTGACGTCGTGTCGGGGACCGCGATGGAGGGCTTGGCTACCTGCTGGGAACGAGACCAGCGGCTGGCCTGGTGCGGTTTCAATCTGGCCCTTCGATTGGCTCAGGTGCGGCGATCTTCGCGGGACTACGACACACCCACTGATGTCTGGCAAGCGACTGAGCAGGCGCGAAGAAGCGCTGCTGTGACAGAGGCGATGCATGACTGCGAGGGCTCTGGCGAACTACCGAAGTTGGCGATGCCTCTCCCGGCATGGGCACAAGCGACTGACGATGCTGAGCTGTATCGAGATTTGGACGACCAGGATGGCTGGTACCGAACGGATGACATCTGGATCGGTCGTGACGCGGCCCGGGTTCTACAACTGATGCCGATCGCGGCCATCATGCAAGGACCTGCAGGTAGCCTCTTCATTGACGCCCTCGAGGGCTACATCGCGTGGACGATGGACTCGGTGAACCCCGCTTGGCGAACCGAGGGTCGCCGCAGTCGCGAACGAGAGAGCACCGATCTGTACGAGTGGGAGCGGGAGTTAGGGCGGCTGGTGGCCAGAGTTGCCCCGCATCTGAAGCCGGCCGAAGTGCGATCGAGACTCCTTGATCCCATCCTGGAACAGCCTGACGACACAGCGATGCGTCTGCTGCGGCCCTTCACGACGGTGCTGACATGCGCCGAGGTCATCGACGCGCAGGTGCTCAACCGCAGCACAGTGGAATTGCTCTTCGTCGTGGTGGACCGCACTCTTCAGCACCGTGATCTCCGTCGAACGCGCCATAGCGATGGCCGACTTGGCGGTTTCGACCTCCCAGAGGTGATCCAGTCACTGCTGTTCGTGTACGTCGAGAGAGCTGATCTGGCGGCCAGATTCGCCAACGGCGACTGGAGAGACTTGCCAGCCGTGATGCCGCTGATAGACAGGCTGGTTCTGCAAGCCGGATGGAACCCGTATGTCGCCAGGCAGTTCACCATCCTCTGCGAGCGAGCGGGCGAAGCGTACAGGCCGGAGACGTTTGCGGACCAGGTGTTGGCCCAGTTGGTCGATGGTCGTCTGCCCGACGGCTGGAGAGGAACGTTGATTCCGGCGTCAATCGCAGGCCTTGTCCAGGAGCATGCCGACCGGCTCCATCCCATGGCGCCTGAGTTGGCTCGGAAGCTGCTGAGAGTCCTGGATGCCCTCGTCGATCTTGGGGACCGACGCAGCGCGGCGCTTCAACTCAGCGAGTCGTTTCGAGGAGTGCGACTCTCGGAATCTAATTACTAGGAGGAGGTACGGGCTCGCCTTGATAGGTGAGAGTTTCCGCACTCTCGGTCATGACAGGTGGCCTGATGCAATTGGGCGCCCAATGCGCCCGAGCATTCGATCGGTCCGACCCGCGCGCCCCCGTGCCCACTTGCAGATGGCCGGACAGCGACAAGTAGCGGCCGTTGGATCACGAACGGCGTAGGGCTGCTGTCGCTGCACGGCCGAACTCTGGCGCGGCGTCGCGGAAGACCGCAGTGGGCTGAGGCCGGGTCTTCGATCTGCTCGCATGAACGTCCACTTGCTTCAACCTGACGTTCACCAGGAAGCGTCCCATGGTTCCGCTGCAGCCGATGTCTGCGCGCGTCCCCAACGAACCCACTTGGTGGCGGGGCTCGGTAGGAGTATTCGGCGGGACGTAATCGGAATCGCTGGCGCTTTTGGTCCGGAGTACGCAGCCCGGACCGGTGGCGCGAGCCTCGGCTGCCTTTGCGATGCCTGCATGGGTCCGAGCGAACGGTCGGTGTTTGACCCCGAGTTCGGGGTTCGCGGTTGCCTGCAAAGGCTATGCCTAGATAAACCTATTGTGATAACTATCCTTATCACAATAGATGTGAAGTACTGGTAAAGTGGGTGCCGTGAAAACAAGCCAGATGCCGAAAGAATCCGCTGCGGTACCCGGCGCGCCCGAGTCGTTCCCGGACGCGTCATCTCTGGCCGCGCTGCGGGCGTGGTTCGAGGGCCTGCCCGCGCGCGAATGTGTAGCGAGGTATCTTGGTAATACTAAATTAGATGGCCAGTCGTCGCGAGGGATGTTGGGCGCAGTTCGCAGAAGACTTGCCGCCCTCGCTCGACAGCTGCAAAGACCGGACTTGGCTGAGTTGTTCGAGCATGCTGAAGCAGATCGGAGCCTTGTTGCATCGGAAGTGAGTTCAGCGATCGAAGAGTTGCGGCTGCTGCGAACGCGGCAGCCCCAACTGGATGACAACGTCGATCGATGGTTCTCTCTCCGGATCGCGAATGTGCTTCATGAACATGGGATACAGACGCTCGCGCATCTGACGGTGCGCGTTCCGCGTCGCAAGATGTGGTGGTCAGGCGTGATCGGCCTCGGGCGCAACGGCGCAAGTGAGGTAGAGGCGCTTTTCGCCCGCCATCCTGCCTTGAATGCGGGTGCTCGCGCGCTTGTGGAAGTTGCTTCCAATCGCGTCATTGTTCCCTGGGAACGGCTCTCTTCGCCTCTGGACCTTGATGGGTCAGTTGGGCGGTACAGGGCGCCGCCGGAAACATGCACGCTCGACGCGAAGAACGACTACGAAGCGATTTCGGCCTGGCTTGCCTTGCATGAAGCACCGGCTACCCAGCGCTCGTATCGCAAGGAAGCCGAGCGGCTCATCCTGTGGATCACACTTGAGCGCGACAAGCCGCTCTCCTCGATGAATATTGAGGATGCAACCGCGTACCGCGCTTTCCTTAGAAGGCCTACGCCTCACCTTCGATGGGTTGGTCCCCCTGCTCCGAGGCTGTCGCTGGAGTGGCGTCCGTTCGCCGGCGCGCTGTCGGCACAATCGATCGCCTATGCACTGTCGGTACTCGGCGCCATGTTCCGTTGGCTGGTTGAGCAGCGCTATGTCTTGGCCAACCCCTTCTCAGGCATCAAGGTTCGCGGAGCGAATCGCACTTTGCCCTTGGACTCAGGAAGATCTTTCACAGATGCCGAATGGTCGCTAGTCCGCACTGTTGCCGACGGCCTGGAATGGTCCTACGGCTGGGTTGAGCCTTCCGCGCAACGTCTGCGGTTTCTCTTGGACTTCTGCTACGCCACCGGTCTTCGAGCCGGAGAGCTGCTTGACGCCACGCTAGGCTCAGTGTCGCAGGACGCCAGCGGTGACTGGTGGCTTCTCATGGTCGGCAAAGGATCCAAGCCGGGGAAGGTTTCGCTGCCTCCATTGGCGCGTGGTGCTCTCGACCGGTACCTGCTCCAGCGAGGTCTTCCGACTACTCCGAGCAAGTGGCGACCGGACACTGCCCTTGTTGGAAGCCTGTCAGACGAAAGCGCGAACGGTGGAATCAGTCAAGCACGTCTGTGGTCCATCGTGAAGCGATTCTTTCGGTCGGCAGCAGATGTTGTGCAAGACGCCAGCCCCAAGCTCGCGGAAAAACTCAGGGCGGCGTCGACGCACTGGATGCGCCACACGCACGCCACTCACGCGCTCGAAAGAGGGGCTGACCTGACGACCGTCCGTGACAACCTGCGCCACGCCTCTTTGTCCACGACTTCAACGTATGTGCACGGCGATGAAATTAAACGCTCTCGTCAAATGCGGGACGCGTTCGGGAGTCGCCCCTGACTGATCACACACAGCCGTGAACCCGGTGAGTGATCGCGCGGAAGGGAAGTTTGGAACGCAGTTCGACAGTTGGAGATTTCAGTTCCGAGGCGTATCGAGGTCCGGCCATTGCCGACCACCACCTCCGACTTTTCTCCTCCACAGCTTCCGACAAGAATCCCTGCCCCCCCAACCCGTTGGATGCCTGCCCGTCCGGCTCCCCGTGATCGCAAGTCGTAGATGTTTAACTGTGCCTGCCATCCACCCGACCAGTGGCGGCGAATCGAAGTGGTCGGATCAGCCGGGACTCGCATGAACTGGACGCCGACGAAAGTTTCGATTGCCCGGCGAAGGTTGTCAACTTGAACGTATCACCGCCGAACAACCTGTCTACTGGTTCGCCAAGACCGAGTCGAGCTGACCCATCGCCGAGCGCATGCCCTCGATCATGCCCATCTTCACCAACTGCTCCATGCTCTCAAGACTCGCGAAGTGGGTGACCCCGGTGAATCGCGCCCCCGTCGCGGAGGGCTCGAAGGTGAAGGTCATGCGCATCGTGGGCATGGCGGTATCGGGCGTTCCGTCGGCGGCAGCAAACCCGTCCTCGATCTCGATCAAGCGCGGTCGCTCGATGGCCAGGAACTTCGAGGACGAGCGCCCACGCGAGCGCTACGTCGCCGAGTCGCGGCGTCTGCTCGGCGTGTTCGATCAACAATTGGCCGGTCGCGCCTGGATCATGGGTGACGAATACAGCATCGCCGACATCGCCACGTTTCCGTGGGTGGCCGACCTCATCGGGTTCTATGAAGCCGCGGACCTCGTGGGATTCGCCGACTTCGCGCATGTCGCTCGAGTGCTCGACGCCTTCCTGGCGCGACCGGCCGTGGTCGCCGGCATGGGAGTTCCATCGCAACATTCCTCGTGAGCATGCGCTGGCGCGACTGGATGGCTCGGGGCCGCGCGACCATGTCGGTATTAACCCCCGAATTCGGCGCGATAGTTGCCGATGTCGCCCTGCACGCCCAGGCCTTGCATGAACGCCGTCGGGTCGAACCCCTCCTCCGCATAGGCGCGCTTCATAGTCTCCTGCGCACCGGCGATCGCGTTGACATCGGCCCACTCGACGAACGTGATCACGTTGAAGCGGCCTGGGCCGCCCGTCTGCGTCAGCACCAGGTTCTGCCGGCAACCCGGCAACGCGCTCAGCGCTTCCCGCGTGCGTCGAAGGCGGTCGATGAAGGCGGGCATGGCTGCCGCCGGCACGATGAACTTGTCGATGCGGAACACGGCATCCGCATTGGCGGGCGAAGTAAGCTGGGACATCTCTGAACTCCCGAACACCCGCGGACCTCCGCAGGCGAAGACCCGAGTCTTAGACCTCAAGTAAACTTGATGTCAAGACCCGTCAAGATGGCCCGGATGAATTCAGCGCTCGAGCGAGCCGGCATTGCGCCGACACTGTCGGTGGGCGAAGTTGCCCGCCGCGCCGGCGTATCGGTGCCCACCTTGCGCTTCTACGAGACCGAAGGACTCATCGGCAGCCAACGCACCGCCGGCAACCAGCGCCGCTATGCTCGCGAAGTCCTGCGCCGTGTGGCTGTGATCCGGGTCGCCCAGCGCGTGGGTCTCACGCTGGGCGAGATCCGGGCTGCGTTGGAGAGCTTGCCCAGCCACATCGCTCCGAGCCGAACGGACTGGAAGCGCCTGTCCACGGCGTGGCGAGGCGACCTGAACCGGCGCATCGCCCAGCTCGAGCAACTGCGCGACACGCTCGACGATTGCATCGGCTGCGGATGCCTGTCGATCGACCGCTGCCGGCTGCGCAATCCCTTCGACGAACTGGCCGAACAGGGGCCGGGGCCGCGCCGGCTGTGGGTGCGCTGATGATGCGCGCCGAGCGCGCTGCAACGCAGATGGCGGCTGCATGACGCCGTCTCAGCACGTGCTCGCGCCTGGCCGCGCACAGTGCGGTCTGAAAGTCGCTGAATCCGTCCTGAAGTCGGAACCGCCACATGACGCACGCCTCACACTTCATCCTGTACGTCAAGGACCAGCATCGGTCCACGGCCTTCTATTCGCGAGTGCTCGATCTGCAACCACGATTGAATGTTCCACGCATGACCGAGTTCGCCCTGCTAGGTGGCGGCGTGCTCGGGCTGATGCCCGAAAGCGCCATCGCGCGTCTGCTCGGGCATCGCCTGGATGCCCCAGCTGTGGCAAGCGGCGGGCTGCGCGCCGAGCTGTACCTCGTCGTCGACGATCCGGCACCCTTCCATGCGCGCGCCCTCGCCGCCGGCGCGCATGAACTCAGTCCACTGCTGTTGCGCGACTGGGGCCATCGCGCGGCGTACTCGGAAGATGCCGATGGTCACGTGCTGGCGTTTGCCGTGGTTCAGGATACGCCCGGCGCTGCGGCGTGAACGGCGAACATGAGTGCCACCCGAATCGGCATCGCGCTGTTCGTTCTCGCTATCGCTGCGGGTCGCTGCACACGGTGGCCGGCTACTTGCCGGTCGCCAACCTGATCGGCGAGCTCGCGTCGCAGGACGCGCCGTGCAACTTCCTGATGTCGGCGGCCAAGGGAATAGGATCGCCATGACTTTGAGAGCCCTACCCCGGCGCAAGCATGAAATCGCTTACCGCTGAACGCCAGCCTCTGTCGATCGCGTCATCACAAGCGATCGAGCAGACCTTGCCACTTCCGGACCAGGGCGCGCCGGCCGCTTCGTGCCCGCTGGGTCTGGCATTGAATGTCATCGGCGGTCGATGGAAGCTTCACGTGCTGCGCTCGCTGTTCCTCGCCGGTCCGCAACGCTACAACGAGCTGCTCAGGGGCATCGACGGCATCAGCCCGAAGGAGTTGACGCGCAACCTGCGTGAACTCGAGGGCGCCGGCCTGCTGCTGAAGGTGGACGATAGGGACGGCCGCTACGCGCTGACGGCGTTGGGCAAGGAACTGCTTCCCGCCTTCAAGGCTCTGGGCGCATTCGGACAGCGAATCGCCGATGCGCGCCAGGCCACTCGAAGCGGCCCACAGTCGCCCCCCTGATCTCGACACCGCGGCTCTTGCCGCCCGCCGCTCGAACGTCAACGAACCTCGTGGTGCGTTGAGGCACGACGCCGAGCCGGCCCACACTCGCAGCCCATCGAAGGCGCATGCGGGGGCGCGCTTCGCAACGAACCGATGGGGAGATTCGCGTGACGCAGAAGGTTCTGGTGCTGGGCGCCTCGGGCAAGACCGGTCACCGTCTGGTGCCGCAGTTGCTGGCCATGGGCATCGAAGTTCGCGCCGCGAGTCGCAGCGGCCGTACCGGCACGACATTTTTCGACTGGGGCGATGCCGACAGCCACGGTCCCGCGCTGGACGGCATGGATGCGATCTACCTCGTCCCGCCGGAGATGGTCGAAGACCCATCGGCCGCAGTGGAGGCGTTCCTGGCGCGAGCGGCCGACGCCAGGGTCCGAAGGGTCGTCGCGCTGTCGTCGCTGGGCCTGACGTTTCCGGGTGAGCCCGAAGACTCCGGACGGCGGCGTCATCGTCACGGCCACGGGCGACGGCGCGGCCGCGATGGTCGATGCGGCGGACATCGCGGCCGTCGCGGCAGCGGCACTCGCGCAAACGCGCGATCGGGGCGGCGTGATCCACGCGATCACGGGGCCCCAGGCGCTGACGTTCTCCGAGATGGCAGCGCAACTCAGCCAGTTGACCGGGCGCGCCATCGTCCACCGGTCCGTCGCGCCCGCGGCCATGGGTGCGATGCTCGGACAGGCCGGCGTGCCGGCAGACTACGCGGCGATGCTGCTGCGAGACATGGCGGCGATTCGCGAAGGCCATGCCGCAGCAATCGCCGATACCGTCGCCCAGGTGGGTGGCCGCGGCGCAACGCGGTTCGAGGACTTCGCGCTGGGCGCGGCAAGCACGTGGCGCTCTGCGCCATGACTCGCAGGACGCACCGGCACGCGGCGGCCCGTTGATCGGCGTCAATCGAGCGCCATGCAGAACGGGGAGGATCGATCTTGGCTGGCGAGACGCACGCGTGATGCAGACCCGAACACGACCGCGGCCAGGAGCGACGACGAAGCATGCAGTCAAGCACCCGGAACAAGACGCTGACGATCGCGGCCGTCGTGGTTCTCGCACTGTGCTTGGCTGCAGGCGCCGTTTGGTATTGGATGGGCCAGCCTCTGTACGAACCCGACATAGTGAGTGCGGGCAAGGGCCTCGGCGCCCGGCTCACGCCGCCGCTGCAAAGCCGGGATTCGGACCGCTGGGTCGTCGAAAAGGACATCGGTCTCCATCACTTCGCTGTTGGCGCCGGCGAGAACGTCTTGATCGTCGACGGTCGCCCGGGCAGGCGGATCACCGAACCCTGTGCCGGTCTGGACGCCCTGAAGGGCCGGTGCCGCTTCGGTTTGTCGTGCACGGCTCTGATGGCTGCAACTTGGCGCAGCCTCCCTGGCCGCGCAGCTGGAGCGAGCAAGTGAGCAGTGCGCCGAACGATGGCGAGGCGCCTATCGACATCGTCGAGTACGACTCATCCTGGCCTGCCCGGTTTGCCGACGAGCGAGCGCTGATCGAGCGGACCATTGCGCCCTGGCTGGTCGGCGCGGTCGAACACATCGGCAGCACGGCCGTTCCCGGAATGGCGGCCAAGCCAATCATTGACATCATGGCGCCGGTGGGCACACTCGCCGCGGCGCGCCTAGCGATCGGCGTGCTGGCGACGATCGGCTACCTGTACTACCCCTACAAGGCCGACGTGATGCATTGGTTGTGCAAGCCATCCCTGGCCTTCAGGGCGCATCATCTTCAGCTGGTGCCCCGGGACAGCAGCTTGTGGCGCGAGAGACTCGCGTTTCGCGACGCGCTCAGGGGCAGCGTCGAGCTCGCTGCGGAGTACGCCGCGCTGAAGCGCGGTATGGCAGCGACGTTCCGCCATGACCGCGAAGCCTACACCGAGTCAAAATCGTCCTTCATCGGTCGCGTGTTGGCAGACTGCCCAGGCGGTGCGTCTACAACTCGATAACCATGCCGTCGAAAGCCGTCTTGTAAGGCAGCGAGCCCACGCGCGCCAGCATGGCGTCGCTCATGTGCGTGAGCACGAGCCGCCGCGGCCGGATCAGCGGCAGCTTGCCCACCAGCGTGTCCAGGTCCAGGTGGAACTTGACCTTCTTGTCGAAGAAGTACGCCTCGGCGATGAACAGGTCCACGTCACGCCCGGCGGCGATCAGCTCGTCGGTCCATTCGGTGTCGCCGGTGTAGGCGATCGTCCGCCCTTCGGCTTGCAGCCGGTAGGCAACGAACGGTCCACCCGGGTTGCCGTGCTGCACCTGGTGGGGCCGGACACGCACGCCAGCGATCTCGCGCTCCTCCAGCGCTTGCAGTTCGATCAGCGACAGCTCGAACTTCAGCCGCGTGGCCGACGAGCCCGGGAAGGCCGTCTCGAGCCCGCGCAAGTACCAAGCGCCGAGCCCCGGCGGGCCGACGATGGTCAGCGGCTGCGTTCGCTTGGAGAAGAACTGCGCATCGAGCATTAAGAACGGAATGCCGCCGAAGTGGTCGGCATGGAAGTGCGTCACGAAGATGGCCTGGATGGCATTCAGGTCGATGCGCTGCGCCCTCAGGCCGATCGGCGACGAGCGCCGCAGTCGATCAGGAAGTCGACTGGGTCGCCGGTGACGTGGAAACAGGTAGTCATGCGGCCGCCGCTGCCGAAGGCGTCGCCGATGCCGAAGCCCTTAGATGTCCGCTTGATTGACCTGTTCCGCATCGCGATCATCTCCATCAAGCTCGACACTCGACGGCCATAGAAACGGAAGTGAGACAAGCACAAATCCAAGAAACGCCGTCTGCCGTTGAAGCGGTGCAAAGCTTGGGAAGAGACCAAGTGAGTACGCGGCGTACGAGTTGATCGCGACATCGAGCACCATGATGGCAAGGGTAAGAAGGAGGCCCAGCTTGCGATGCCACCACAGCAATACAGCCGCGAGCAAGTCAAAGATGGAAAGCGCAGACCAGAACCCATTGATCCCGATCGGCGCGAAACGATACGGAAGCCAGCCGCCGCGCGCGATGTCAATGATGTGCGTGAATCCGCCTACGAGAAGGCCTGCTGCGTAGATGCCGAGAATCACTCGTTCGACTCCGCGCGAGTTGAAGTGTCTCAACCTCCGTACCTCAATTCACTGCGACGGCGTGAGCGCAATCTACGGCATGATTCCCGCTCGTGCAAGCTACATCTATACCACGAGACCCTAGGCCGCCCCTGACCAGGACGCGGCCGCCAGGCTCACCAGTCTTGTTCTTCGTGCTGGTGGCCGCCCTCTCCGCTCCCTTCTGGCTCGTGGGCAGCCTGACCGCCTGGCAGCCGCTCCCGGGAGTACCGGCCAGTGCCCTGATGTTCGTTTGCCCGTGCGCGGCGGCGCTCTTGCTCGTGCTTGGCGAATCCGGCCCGGCGGGCGCGAGGGACTGGCTTGGCCGTGCGGTCGCCCTTCGCCGGGCGAGCCGCCTCTACGGGTTGGCGCTCGTGCTGCCACCTCTGGCCATGCTCGTGGCCTACGGTGCGATGCGCGTGCTCCAATTGCCGCTTCCGCGGGTCGAGATGGACTTCCATCGCCTGCCTCTGGTGCTTGTCGCGTTCATGGTCACGGCGTCGTTCGAACAGATCGGGTGGTCGGCGTACGCTGTCGATGCCTTGCAGGCCCGGCACAGTGCGCTCACGGCGAGTTTGCTCGTGGGCGTCGCCTGGGCGCTCTGGCACGTCGTTCCGCTGCAGCAGGCTGGCCGAACGACTGACTGGATCGCATGGTGGTGCCTGGCAACCATCGCGCTGCGGATACTGCTGACCTGGCTCTACGACAGCGGCGGCGGCAGCGTGCTGGCTGCCGCGCTGTGCCAGGCTTCGATGAACACCAGTTGGCAGTACTTTCCGAACCACGGTTCGCACTACGACCCCAAGATCGCAGGGCTGGTTCTGCTCGGAGTTGCCGTCGTGGTCGTGATGCGCTACGGTCCGCGCACCCTGGATTCGTCCACTCGATCATGAGTGGTGGAGGGGCCGAAGCACAGACGAGGGCTGTCCGAGCGAGTCATGCTCCTCTACCGTGACGACAAGTCGGCAGCCAGCTTCTCCTACATGACGAACCAGCGGCGAACGGGTGGACACTCCGGGTCATGAAGCAACTGAAAGTCATCGTCGTCGGGCCCGGGGCGATTGGGTGCACGTTCGGTGCGGCTTTGTTGGAGGCCGGGCATTCGGTGTTGTTTGTCGGGCGGACAGCATTCACGTCGCTGAGAGTCCAGCATCCCGCCGGAGTGTTCGACAGTAAGGTTGGATTTGCACTCACTGCACGAGAGATCGCTCCTGCGGACGTCGTCCTTCTTGCGACCAAGGCGCATCAGGTTCAATGCGCTGCAGACCTGCTTCGAGCGGCCTGCGGCCCGGCGACAGTGCTTGCGGTGCTGCAGAACGGGATCGGGCATGAACAGAGGGTTCGCAGAATCGTTGCCGATGGCGTCGAAGTGTTGGCTGCCGCGGTGTCCTGCCCCGCAGATCGCTCGGCACCCGGGCGAGTGACAGTTCGCGGACCGGCGTCACTCGAAGTCACTGATACCAGGGCGGGACAACGGTTCGCCGCGGCATTCCAAGGTTCGTTTGCTTCCGTGCGGACCGTTGCCGATATCCACAGCTCGCTATGGAGGAAGCTCATCTCGAACGCGGTCGGTGGCGGGATCGCCGTCCTGGCGCGTCGCGGCAACGCGCTGTTTCGAGGTGACGCCGAGGCGCTTGCCCTGGCCAGGGCGCTTGGCGAGGAGGTGTTGGCGGTGGCCCGCGCAGATGGGGCACTTCTCGATGATTCAGTCCTTGACGCACTCATGACCACGCTCGGCCTGGGATCGGCTCACCCTCCTTCCATCGTCGTCGACCGGATCGCGGGGCGTCCGACAGAGTGGGTCGAACGCAATCGGATCGTCGTCGACAAGGGGCGCGAGCATGGCGTGCAAACTCCGTTGAATCGCATGCTCGCGACCCTCATTCGCGTCGGGGAACCAGTGCGGGCCGAGTGATCCGCGTCGGCACGGGAGTACCACCGGCGCCCCAGGGGTTCAGCGCAACACGGCTTCGGCCGATTGCTAGCGCAAGAGGCACTCTATCCGCCTTCCCGACGTGACCCATGCAATGGTGCACGTGACTAAGGTGCGGCCGGGATGCCTCAGACTTTGGAAGGCCCACCCGCCGTCGCACACTAGCGATGAAACGCCGCCAGCAGCTCGTCGATGAACGTCCTCACCCGCACCGGCATCAGCCTCGAGGGTGTGAGCGCATGCACGTCCACCGGTGCCATGCGCCATGCGGGCAGCACGCGGACCAAGCTTCCAACTTTTACGTCGGCGCGCGCCATGCCGTCGTCGATGACGCCGATGCCTGCCGCCTCGACCGCCAACTTGCGAATCATCGTCACACTGCTGACGACAAACGGCCCGTCCACCGCGACGTCCTGACCTGCCGCGTTCGAGCGGGCGGGTGACCTTGAAGGTTTCGATGGCACCAGACGCCAGGTGCTGTCGACAGCCGCTCCACGACGCCGCAGGCACAGGTGCGCCGCCAGATCGGCAGGCGTTCGCAGCCGCCCCGCTCGACGCAGGTAGTCCGGCGACGCATACAGGGCCGAATGCAACTCGCCCACCTTGCGTGCCACCAACGAGGAGTTCGCCAACGGCCCGAGCCGCAAGGCCAGGTCGATGTTCTCCGAGACCAGGTCGACCACGCGGCTGCTCAGGTCCAGGTCGATGCGGACCTGCGGATGCTGTTGGACAAAGCGAGCCAGCAGCCCCGGCAGGTAATGGTTCGCGAAGTCGGCCGAGCAAGTGATGCGCAGCGTGCCCTGCACCTGCTGCTGGGCGCCCATCACCTCTTCGTGCGCCACGCGCGCCGCCTCGACCAGGTGGGCGCACTTGGCGAAGTAGGCGGCGCCGGCGTCCGTCACCTGGACCCGGCGCGTGCTGCGGCTCAGCAGGCGCATGCCGATCTGGCGCTCCAACCGGCTGATGCGGCGCGACAGCGTCGAAGTGGGCATCTCCAGGTGCTCGGCCGCGCGCGTGAAGCTGCGGGCGTTGACCACCTCGACGAACAGGGCGATGTCGCGCAGCAGGTGCGCAGTTGAGGCTGAGTGTTCCATGTATGGAGCTATAGATTCCAAATCGTCTATTTATTGCACGACCGGTTCTTCCTACGGTGACCTCAGTCCTCAACGCCACTCCTCATGAACCGAATGAAATCCATAGCCCTGCACACCGCCGGCCACCGGCACGGCCCCATCGTGAGGCTGATCAGCCCGCATGAACTGGGGCAACGCCTCACCTGATTAGCGATGAAGTTCAGCAACCCTGATTCCCCACTCAGGGCGCCTCGGTGCTCGGACCAGCGCGGTGAGCAGTCCGCACAGGATGGCCCGCAGGTCATAGCGCCGGTTGAAGCGGAACTGCACCTTAGCTAGGTATCGGTAGGCGTACTTGGCGAACTTGACGGCGTGATAGGTGCCGGTGAGGGCGGTCTTGACGTTCCCGATGAGGGTGTTGACGGCCTTGAACTTCTCGTTGAGGACGCTGGCCTTGCCGCCCCCGGTGATCTCGCGGTCGTGTACTGCGCCCGCGCTCGTGGCGACCTGGAAGCAGTTCAAGCCATCGGAGACCAGGGTCAGTGGAAGCACCGTGTGCCGGGCTATGAAGTCCTCCATAGCCACGTTGGTGAATGGCCGCTGCGACAGACACACCAGATGAGACTGGCCGCCTTCGGTGGTCTGCACCGCGGCCACGAAGGGAACCTTGTTCTCCGAGCCCCGGCCGGCCTTGCCGCCGCTGCGCTCTCCGCCGAGGTAGGCGTCGTCGATCTCCACTCTGCCGGTGAGTTGCCGGTCGGCCTCGGCCAGCCGCATCCCCTCCAAGATCTTGTGCTTGACCAGCCAGGCGCTGCGGTAGCAGACGCCCAGGTGCCGCTTGAGCTCCAGGGCCGAGACGTTGGTCTTGGACTGGGTCAGCAGTTGCATCGCCAGGAACCAGCTCGTCAGCGGCAACTTGCTGGCCTCGAAGATCGTGCCGCTCAGCACGCTGCACTGGTACTGGCAGCCGGCGCACTGCCAGTAGCGCCGCCCCTGCCGCTGGAAACTCGTTCGGGCCTCGCAGACGCCGCAGCGCGGACACTCGAACCCCTGGGGCCAGCGCCTGGCGATCAGCGCCGCCTCGCAAAGCTCCTCGGTCCCGTACAAGCTCAGGAACTCCCGCATCGACAGCCCAGGCTGGAACTGCACTCGGTTCATCGTCATGGCGCATCTCCTTGGTGGATGCGGCCATCTTCGAGTCTCACTCGCTCACAGCGTGAGCCTGCTGAACTTCATCGCTAATCAGGCAAGCGCTTGAGCTTGTAGGCACCGAAAGATCTAACCTGGATGCCTAGGCGCGACGCGTTGGATGGAAACCAGAGCAGGTGGTTTGATTCTTGCTCAGGTTCGAGCGCTTCGGAGATGACCGCAATATCGGGTTGCAGCGTCTCGAGTGCCGAGACCTTCGTGGCCATCGGGCCGCGGCAACAGTTCCAGGCGACGACGCGCATCTGACTTGATTCACACGCTTGGCGGCGAGTTCGCTGCATCGCCTGGCGATCAGGCGCCGAGGCGATGCCAGCGCAGCGGTTTCGCAGACCGGTCGCGCTCGATCACACCTTTGGCCTCGAGATCCAGCTGCACGCATTTGGTCCACCACCCTGCTTTTGCGCCGCCCGGGAACTCACCCTCTGGCAAATGACCAAGAACCTGCTCCCACATCTGGGCGTGCGTCAGCCCCGGCGTTTCACGCGGCAGCACCTTCAGCAATGCGCGCCGCATCGCCTCGTATTTGATGCCGTCCACTTGCACGACATGGTGCGGCGAAAGGATGTTCTGGACCGTGACACGCAGTCGCGCAGGCTTGCTCGGACTGGCCATGGAGCCCTCCTTCACTGTATTCACTATCGACAGTTGTGTCAGCGGCCGTTCGATCAACTCAGTCGACCTCGAAGCTCCACCTTGACGGTGTCGCCTGCTGACTTCTTGATCTTGTCGCGAATCTCTTGCTTGACCGGCAGCTTGTGACGGCCGTCGCCCAGGGCCATGAACGAGCTGCGAAAGGCAACGCCGTCGATCATGCCCTCGGCCTTCACCAGCCCGCGAGTGTCGAAGTACTCAGCCGAGCGGGGCCAAACAACATACACCCAACCGCCGGGAGCCGGGCTGCGCTCGAGTGTTGCCGCGAAGGAAACGGCCAGAAGACCAGGTGCGTTCACTGTGGTCTTGGTGCTCATGAATTCCCCTCATCGTGGTGTACTTTGCATCGCCGCCGCAGTGTTCGGCGGGCGCGGCATGACCGCGCAGGGTCCATTTATGAATCCTTGGGATCGTTTCATATCAACGGGGCCAGCTCTATCGCTTGGCCAGGTGGTACGCGACCAATGCGTTGGCGTGGCCATGCCCAAACCCATGCTCAGACTTCAGCATGTTGACCAGTTCCACGTGCTTGAGTCCGCCCGTGGCGCGTAGGATCTTCAACCAGTGCTCGACCGGTTGGCCATACTTCCTCTCGATGGATGGGAAGTATGACGCCGGGCCTTTGACCTTGTCGATGCTTTCCATGTTTGACCCTGGAGCGTTGTGACACCGATCTTGTGAGCTCAGTGGCCGGCGGACGCGGTCGGCTGCGACGATTCGTCAGCCGACTGCGCCGGACCTTTGAGCTCCACGCCGTTGCCGTCGGGATCGGTAAGGTAGATGGAGGGACCTTCGCCTTGCGCGCCATAGCGAGACTCCACAGGGCCCGCTTCGATGCAGTGCCTCAGCAGATGATCGCGAAGGCTCTGCTCGTCGAATGGCTCCACCCGCAGGCAAAGGTGATCGAGGTTTTTGGCATCGCTCCCGGGCGCGGCACCACCCGCCTTGCCAAGCTTGCCGTCAACCGGCACCAAATCGATGAGTGAACTTCCGGCGCGCAACTGAATGAGGCCGATCTCGTCTTGTCGCCGCTCCACGGCGCAGCCGAGCGCGTTGCAATAAAAGTCGAGCATGCGCTCGACGTTTACCGCGCGCAAGACCAGGTGATCGATGCCTTGGATATTGATCATGGCGCCGTGTATGAAGCATGCAAATGTTCGGTCTGAATGGGGCGGGTGCGCGCCGCGCGTCAGCGGGCGGCTTGCGCCTGCAGGTCGCGCACCGGCCGCACCTCGACGCTGCCGTAGCGCGCGGGCGGAATGCCGGCTGCGAGTTGGATCGCTTCGTTCAGGTCCTTCGCGTCGATCAGGTAGAAGCCTGCCAGCATCTCCCGGGTCTCGGCAAAGGGGCCATCGAACAAGGTCACCTCGCCGCCGCGCACGCGCACCGTGGTGGCGGTGTGCGTGGGGTGCAGCGGCTCGGCGGCCAGCAAGCGCTGGCGGGCGGCGAGTTGCTGGACGTAGTCGGCGCATTCGGCATCGCTGCACGCCGCCCAGCGTTCGGCGTCGAGGTAGACCAGACACAGGTACTTCATCGCCGTAGCTCCAGTTCGCACATCGGGTCGATGTGCTCTTGTTTCAAGGACGGGAGAGACCTACTTGAACGCGATCGGCTCGCCGTTGACAGCCCAGCTCACGCCGAAGCGGTCGGTCAGCATGCCGAAGGTCTTGGACCAGAACGCAGGCGCCAGCGGCATCGTCACCTGGCCGCCCTGTGACAGCGCGTGGAAGGCGCTGTGGGCCTTGTCGATCGTGTCGTACTGGAGCGCGAGCATGACGCCTTTAACGCCAGCGTAAGGCATGCCGGGTGGGGTGTCGCCGGCAAACAGCATCGCACCGCCGGGCAGCGCCAGACAGGCGTGCATGATGCCGTCACCGGTGGGCCGTGGGCCGTATTCGCCGCAGCCATCGCCTGGGTTCGAGGATGCGGGCATGTCGGCGTAGCTCATCATGGTTTCGATCTTCGCGCCGAGCGCCTTTTCGTAAAACGCAAAGGCCTCGCGGGTGTTGCCGCCGAAGCTGAGGTAGGGCGTGAGGGTGGTGGTCATGATCGGGCTCCTTGCCAGAAGTGGATGGTTTCGATGTGCCGGCATCATTTAGTCGAACGGCTTCGACGCCTTTCGACAGCGGCGGCGAAAAAATACTCACCCTCCTACTTCGGCCAGCCGGCGCAGCAGAAACCGGCGCTCTGGCTCCTGGCGCGCCAACGCCGCAGCGGTGCGGTAGTGTGCCTGGGCGTCGTGCAGCCGGCCGGCGCGTCGGCAGAGGTCGGCGGCCGCTGCGGGAGCTGCGTGGTAGCCCGGCAGCGCAGGCAAAAGCGGTTCGATCAGCGCCAGGCCGGCTTCGGGACCGTCGCGCATCGCCACCGCCACCGCGCGGTTCAGGGCGATCACCGGGCTGGGTTCGATGCGCAGCAGAACGTCGTACAGGCCCACGATCTGCGGCCAGTCGGTGACCACAGCGCTGGGCGCTTCACCATGCAGGGCGGCAATCGCCGCCTGCAGCGCATAGCTGCCGAAACCGTGCTGCGACAACGCCTGCTCGGCCAGTGCGCAACCCTCCGCGATTGCGCCGCGATTCCACAGCGCACGGTCTTGCTCTTCCAGCGGCACCAGTTCGCCTGCAGGGGTCGCGCGCGCGGCACGGCGTGCGTCGTGCAGCAGCAAGAGCGCCAGCAGGCCGATCACTTCAGGCTCATCGGGCATCAGGCTGCGCAGCAGCCGCGCCAGCCGGATCGATTCATCCGCGAGCCCAGCCGCTTGTGCCGAGTGGCCTTCGTTGAAGACCAGGTAAACGACGCGCAACACGCTGGCCAGCCGCGCCGGCCTTTCGGCCGCGCTTGGCACTTCATAAGGGATGCGTGCCGCGGCGATCTTCGCCTTGGCGCGCACGATGCGCTGCGCGAGCGTGGGCGTAGCAATCAGAAAGGCGCTGGCGATGGCCTCGGTGGTGATGCCGCAGACTTCGCGCAGCGTCAGGGCGATGCGTGCGTCTTCGGCCAGGCTGGGGTGGCAGCAGGTGAAGACCAGACGCAGCCGGTCGTCCTCGATCGCCTCGCGCTCGTCCCAGCGCTGCTCCCAGCCGGGAGCAGCGTCGGCCACCGTCTCGACTTGTTCAGCAACCTCTTCGGTCGAGACGAAGCGTCTGTCCCGGCGAATGCGATCGATCGCCTTGAACCGGCCGGCTGAGACGAGCCACGACACCGGGTTGTCGGGCACGCCCTGGCGGGGCCATTGCTCCGAGGCGGCGACGAAGGCGTCGTGCAACGCATCTTCTGCCGCATCGAAGCTGCCCAACAACCGTACCAGAGTCGAAAACACGCGCCGGCTCTCTCGCCGGTATAGCGCGGCCACGATGTCGTCCATAGGCTAAGAGTAAAGCACCCACCGCACCGTTTCCCCGCCTGCTGCATGCGGAGCAAGACGAAGCTCAGCGTTGGGCCTGTGAGCTCGGCGCGCACCGACGCTCAGTGTCGGACTGCCAAGTGGTTCGGCAAGGCTCGAAACTCGGCGGCGTGTCGGCTTTGCGGGGCAGCGTAGTGCCGAGCTGTTTGATAAAGGCGCAGCGGCGGCAGAGAGCCTGAAGGGCCATGCCCTGGAGTTGGTGCGGGCCAGGCGCTGTGGAGGTGCCTGCGCTTGAACTGGAACGAGGTGCACTCGCGGGTCATCTGCACACCGATTGCCCCAATTTCGCGCGAATATCACAGACAACGCGGTTGCTTGAAGGGTTGGCTTTCATTCCGTCCCTTTCCAGCCGAGATCAAGGTGGGCGTCAAGGCCTCGTTCGCGAGACCTCCACGCAGATCACACTCAAACCCATTCTCTGGCTGCTCGAAGCGCGGGCGGTCCAAGAAAATTCACGACCAATGCCACTGCAGCAACAAGGCGATCGCAACCAGAGAGTGGAGCGCCAGCAGGCGTTGCGCGTCAGGCGACTGCTCGTCTCCGTGGCCGTGTATGTGCCTTGCTCGGCGTTTCTGGCGCTGGTGGCATGGTTGGGTTACCTGCCCGCCGGGTTCGTGCCCCTGTGGACTGCGACGTTTGCCGCCGCCAACCTCGTGTTCTTCGCGCTGATCAGGACACGCACCAATCTCCGCTTCGTGGACCCCAGCATGACCATGGCTCAGATGGCGGTTGCCATCACAGCAGTGGCCATGATCCTGTACCACGCTGAAGCGGCGCGCGGCGCGTTGCTGATGCTGCTGTTGGTGATCCTTTTCTTCGGCGTACTGCAGTTGAAGACCGTGGAAGTTCTGCTCATGGGCGCGCTGTGCTCGGCGGCGTACGGCGCCGTCATCGTGCTGCTGAGCATCAATCGCCCAGGTAAAGTCAATGTCGAGCTGGAGTGGGTGCAGTGGATTGCACTGACAGCGACGCTGGCGGTGCTGTGCCCGTTCGTAGGCTATCTTGGCAGTATCCGCAGACGCCTGGGCGAGTCGCTGCGCACCATCAAGGAACTCGCGCAGCACGATGCACTGACCGGACTATTCAACCGCCACGATCTCGCCCACACGCTGGAGCGCGAGGTCGCCCGCTGCGCGCGCGGCACTCCCCCATTCCTGTTGGTTGTGGTGGATATCGATCACTTCAAACGTTTCAACGACACACATGGCCACCTCGTAGGCGACTGCGTGTTGCAGGCGGTGGCAAGGCAGCTGCAAGACACACTGCGCAAGGATGACTACCTGGCGCGCTTCGGCGGCGAGGAGTTTGTTCTGCTGATGATGGCGAACGGCCTTGCAGCGGCACGGACTTCCTGCGATCGTTTGCGCAAGCGTGTAGAGGAGTTGCGTATCGACGAACTCGGACCGCAGCGCGTCACCGTGTCGATAGGCGGAAGCTTCTACCGACCGCAGGACACGCCGGGCTCGCTGCTGGAGCGGGCTGACAATGCCATGTACCGCGCCAAGACCAACGGTCGCAATCGCACTGAACTCGCGACCTGAAGGTCTGCCCGCTGCGTGGGCGTCCTGGCCAAGAGCTGTGATGCGCATCAGCGCCGCCAGCAGCAGAACGCCACAGGCTTCTTGCCCGCCGGGTCTTTCAGCGCCGGCCACTCCCTGCTCGAACTCCGGGTGCGTCTCCGAATGCCGGGAGAGATCCGCGCTAGAGCTCGGCACTTGGCGACGTTCCGACGCCAGGAACACACCCGGCAGAACCCGGACGTTGTGCTTGACCGCGTGAGGCACTGCGGATGCTGCTCAGCCCACAGGCGGTGAGCAACCTCCGTCACCTTGGTGGTCAGCTCGCGATCACGATTTCCCCTGCCGACTCTGTCGCTTGGTACGGTCCATTCTTGGTCACTTGCGAGGTGGAAATCAGGCCAGCCCGGGGTCCTGCCGGCGAAAGCAAGCATTTGCCGCCCCAACGCGCGCGGGCAAAAACGGGCCGCTGCATGGCCCACGTGGGGTTCGCCTTCACCGACTGCTGGGCAGCGCCGCGGTGATATCCACCTGGCGCAGGTGCTGCTGTGATGGCGCGTCGCGCTGCGGCCTCGAGCACGGGATTCGCCTGGTGGCGGCCGACGATTACCCTGAGCGCAGCTCAAGATGGTTGACGCCGGTCAGGCTGGCCGGCACCAAAACCGCTGCAACCCTGAGCCGGCGGACTGATACCATCAATTCCTTGATGCTAGTCCGGTCTTTCGAGCGGGCCGGGCAAGGCGTTGATGGAAATGGAATGTCCGGCCGCAGGCAGGACTGGACTGCTGGCGAGCGAGAAGGGGCAGCACGCGATGGACTACCTGCACGACCGTGAGCGCAGCCTGGCTTGCTTACGCCATGCGGTGACGCTGATGGGCAAGCACGCCGCGGTGCTGGACCCGCTCGCCTACGCTGTCTGGTACGACTATGCGGCCGGCGGCAACCCGGAACTGACACGCGCACTGGATGGCGTCATCGCTTCTGGCCAGTTGTGCTCGCAGCAGATGTCGCGTGAGCTCTTTGTGCGTCATATCGCTGCGCCAGACCACGAAGCCGGCCTGAAGGCGCTGGCCCAGGTGGCGGAGCTGGCGCAGGCCGTGACGCTGTCGACCGATCGCGCGCGTTGTGCCAACGGCGACCTCGGACGGTCGCTGCATGCCTTCGAGGACCGCCTGATGCAGCCGGCCGATGCGGAGCTGTTGAACCATGCGGTGCGCGACATGCGCCAGGTCAGCGTGCAGACGCATCAAACCATCAGCGAGGTCCTCACTGTGCTGGCTACCCGCAGCAACGAACTCGCCCACCTGCGCGGCGAGCTTGAAGCCGTGCGCGAGGAGGCAGCGCTGGACGGCCTGACCCAGGTGCTCAACCGCCGTGCCTTTGATCGCGAACTGCGCGCCTGCGTGCAGCAGGATGTCGAGGGTGAGCCGCTGGTTGCCTGCCTACTGCTGCTGGACATCGACCACTTCAAGTCGATCAACGACGGTTTTGGGCATATCTTCGGCGACGAGGTGCTGCGGGCAATCGGCCACACCCTGCGTGCAGTGACCGCGGTCGGGGATAGCGTCGGGCGCTTCGGCGGCGACGAGTTCTCATTGCTGCTGCGCATGCAAACCCGGACCCAGGCGCAGGCGCTGACCGAACGCTTGCGTGAACGGGTGGCCGCCAGCAGCATCCGCACGGGCCAGGGCGAGGCCCTGCGAGGACGAGTCACGGTCTCAGTGGGAGGCGCCTGGCGCGTGGCGCAAGAGGATGCGTTGCAGTGGCTGCGGCGTGCCGACGCGGCGCTGTACCAGGCCAAGAACGGTGGTCGCAACCGCGTCTGTTGGGCCGCCTGAAGGCGCCGTCGCGCCATGCCGACGCGTGGCACCCCCCAACCGCCGAAGTACCGCGACATCCTGTTGCTGCTTCTGCTCAAGGGCCGAGCCGCTGCCCTTCGGCGACGCGGCTGGGCAATCGGGGTGGAGGACCGGCAAGGCCAGCCGGTACGCCTTGGGGCCCTGGGCACACCACACGGTGGCGGCTGTTCAGCGCCGAGCGTGATGTCGGTGAACGTATCTACCTGCTGCTGGCGGCCCAGGCCGTGGGCGTGCTGCACCTGACGCAGGGCCGCATCACGGGCATCGTCTTCGCGCAGGACAATGCCGACCTGCGCGGCACGCCGGGCTTGGAGCCATGACGCCCGACACGCGTTCCACGCCCGCTCCGGCCGAACCAGGTTTCGCGGATGCCGCCGCGATCTGGAGCCGCAGCATCGAGGTCAAGGGCTTTCCCGAAGGTGCTGAGCCCAATGCATGGCTGCGGGCACACGCCGACCTCTGGATTCAGGCCCCGCCTGTGGGCAGCCGGAAGCGCCCCACGTCCTGGGCCAGCGCTTGCGCCTGGTCGCGCATGGAGGTGGCCGAGGCGGCCGTCTGCTCGACGAGTGCGGCGTTTTGCTGGGTCATCTGGTCCAGGTCGTGCACGGCCTGGCCAATCTGCGCAATGCCCGCAGTCTGCTCGCGTGCGCCGGCAGCGACCTCACCCAGCAGGGCGTCGACGCGGCGCGACGAGCTGACGATTTCCTCGATCGCGGCCCCGGCTTTGCGCACCACCTCGGCGCCGGTAGCGACCTGGCCAACGCTGCTGCTGATCAGAGACTTGATCTCGCGTGCTGCCCCGGCGCTGCGCTGCGCGAGCGTGCGCACCTCGGCAGCCACGACTGCAAAACCACGGCCCTGCTCGCCAGCACGGGCCGCCTCCACCGCGGCATTGAGCGCCAGGATGTTGGTCTGGAAGGCAATGCCGTCGATGGTGCCCGTGATCTCGGCAATCCGCGCCGAGGAGGTGCGTATCCCCTCCATCGTCTGCACCATCTCCTGCATGATGCGGCCGCCGTCTTGAGCGCTCTGGGCACTGTGCCGGGCCACGCTGGCAGCCTCCTCGGTGCCGGCCAGGGCGCTCTTCACGGTTGCCGTGATCTGTTCCATCGAAGCCGCCGTCTGCTCCAGCGAAGCGGCGGAGGACTCCGTGCGCGCCGACAGCTCGGTCGCGCCGCCAGCGATCTCCTGGCTTGAATGGACGATGCCATTGCCGGACTCGCGCACGCGTCGCACCATGGCCTGCAGTGCCTCCTGCATGGTGCGCAATTCGAGCATCAGGTCAGCTGCCTCGTCCCGTCCCCAGGGCGAAGGTGTGGTTGTCAGGTCGCCAGCGGTGATCGCGCGCAGGTGGCGCCGCGTTTCTTTCAGGCCGCCGTCCATCACACGGTAGAAGCTGACGAATAGGTAGCCGGCAATGACCGATGCGATGGCGATCGCGGCCGCCACACCCACAATGCGTTTCAGGATCGCCCGCATCACATCGTCGACGTAGACGCCGGTGCCGATCACCCAACCCCAGGGAGCAAAGCCCTGCACGTACGACACCTTGTCCACCGGCTGGGTGTGGCCCGGCTTCGGCCACTGGTACGCGACGAATCCCTTGCCCTCGGCCTGGACCTTGGCGACGAAGGCGCGGAACAGCGGCAGGCCGTTCGGGTCCTTCATGTCTCCCACCTCCTTGCCGTTCAACTCGGGCTTGATGGGATGCATCACGACACGTGGATGCATGTCGTTGATCCAGAAGTACTCGACGCCGTCATAGCGCAGCGCGGCGATCGACTCGCGGGCGAGCTGCTGGGCCTGTTCGCGCGACAGACGCCCGCCCGACTCCTGCGCGTGGGCCCAGGCCACGATGCCGTGTGCCACCTCCACGTGCTGGCGCGTCACGTCGTGGTGGTGCCTCATGGCTTCCTGATACTGGCCCATCAGGAGCCAGGCGACGACCAAGGCGCTGGGCACCCCGAAAGCCAGCGAGATGATGATGGCCTTGGTCGCGAAGCGCAACGAGCGGAAAAGCCGCACACCCGGTGACCACAGGCCGTGGTGCGCAAAGAATCCGTCGGCGCCGCGGGTTACAGGTTCGAAACGCCCATCGCCAAGCGCCAGGCAGGTGTCGAGTTGAGAGGTCAATTCAGCTTCTCCTTCGTCCACAACTGGAGCCGAGGTTCGTGCCGCGTCGGCAGCGACGTGCTCACAGTCGAACACCCGGTGTATCGGTCGGCATTGCACCAACTTGAGACACCGCTCGAGAGAAGTCCTGGCCTGGGCGACTTCCCCGGCAGGACTCAGCTGCGAGCCAAGACCTTAGTCTGGGTCCGGTTCGGCACGGTGCGCGGCGGCGGTCGTGGTCTCGCACGCGTTGGCTGCCAAGGCTTGGAGACCTGCTGCGCAGCAGATCGCTGCGGCGCCAAGTAGCGCCCGCCGCGTCACGCTGTGGCGCGGTGAGTCCAGTCGACTGCAGACGCGTGCCTACACCTGTGCCGCGGCAAACCGGGGCGAGGTTTGACACCAAGCCAGACGGCGATGCGATAGGCATCTGAAGGCGCGCAGGCAACCTCAAAGTGATGCGACCGAGATTGCGGTTCATGGGTTCAGCCTGGCGCGCGATACCAACGCGCCTATTGCAGCGACTGAGCACCTGCTGGCCTGCGCGGACCTGCCGGCCGCGAGCATCGAGCGGGTGCGGGACCATCGAGTTCATGGACACCTCGACTGGCTGCGGGCGCCGCAGGGGTCCGCCAGCCTGATAGTGGGTTGCTTGCAGTCCTCGGGTGGCCGTCGCTGAGTGTCGTGAACCAACTACGGCGGCGCCAGGCACTAACACGTACAGTGGAATCCCTCGGTCCTCAGCGCCCATCCACCGACATGAACAGAACCGCAACCTGTGCCTGCGGGCGAGCCTCGATCACCGTGAGCGGCGATCCCCGGATGAACGGGCTCTGCCACTGCACGAACTGCAAGCGACGCACCGGGAGCGCCTTCGGTATTTCGGCGTACTTCCCGAAGTCCAGCGTCGTCGGCCAGCAAGGCGAAACGAGCATCTACGCCTTCCACCATGCCGCACGCGCCAACGACCAGGAGCGCCACTTCTGCCGGCGCTGCGGCTCGACCCTGTTCTGGACCATCTCCACCATGCCGGACCTCTTGGGCATCGCGGGCGGGTGCTTCGCGGACGAAGGTCTGGCGGAGCCGCAGCATTCGTTCACCCATCGCAAGAAGGAGGCCTGGGTCTCGCTGCCCGACACCTGGCAAGTCCATCCGGAGTGAAGCCGACATCCTGGACCGGCACGGTCGTGCTGGGTGCCGGTTGGCTGCTCTACGCCGGCCCGCTCGGTGCCACGGCGCTGCACCGCCATCACGCGATCCAGGTGATGGTCGCGCGCGGTGGCAGCATCGGGCTCTGCGATGGTCGTGGCGGATTCGTCGAGACCGGCGTTGCCCTCGTCCCGGCGGACGCGGTGCATGCCACGCCTACCGCGGCGGCGTCGGCCTTCCTGCTCTATGTCGAACCCGACTCGGCGATCGGGCGGCGCCTGGGCTCGAGCGCACCGAACGATCGCGTCGCCGATTGGCAGCGCCAGGGCGCGCCTTGGTCGGTGCTGGCGCGACGGCCCGGGCCGCGGACCGCGGCTGATGCGCACCGCCTTGCGCAGGCCATGGTTGCCGCCGCCCTGGGGGCAACGCCTGCCGCGCCGCCGACGAAGCGTCACCCGGCGGTGTCTCAGGCCATCGAGCTGCTGCCGGCGTTGCTCGCGCGCGGCGAGCGCGTGCGTGTGGCCGACGTCGCTGCGGCGGTGGGGCTGTCCGAGAGCCGGCTATCCCATGCGTTCAACCGTGACGCGAGCATGTCGGTGCCCGCCTACCTGCGCTGGCTGCGCCTGCGCCTCGTCGCCGACGCGCTGCGCAGCGGGCAGACCCTGACGCAGGCCGCGCATGCCGCCGGGTTCAGTGACAGCGCGCACCTGTCGCGGGTCTTCAAGGCCGGCTTCGGCGTGCGCCCGTCCGAGCTGGCCGGCGTTCGCTGGCAGGTGAGTCCGATGCCAATGACGGATCCGTTCAAGCCTGGCGCCCCCGGTTCATGCGACCCTGCGGGTCAGCATGAACCCGACAACACCCCACCTTCTTGACAGCCGTGCCGGGCTCGGTGCCTGCGCTTCGGTGTTGCAGAGCGCGCTGTTCATCGTCATCGCGCTCGCGGCGCTGGCGATCGGCATCGATCGTTTCGTAGCCGGCGGCTTTGCACGGCTCGCCACCGAGGCCCCGTTCCCCTTCATCGTGCTCTGCGCCGCGTTCATCGCCATCGCGCTGCTGGGGCTGGCCATCACGCCGGCCGAGAGGCTGCTGATCGAAACGCAGGCGCCCGGCTGGGCCGAGTTCGGCGGCGCGCTGGCGGTACTCGGGCATAGCGGCACGGTCGCGTTCTTCTCCTGGTGGCTGGCCTACGCGCTCGGCGGCGCCGACGCGCCGGCAACCGATCTGGCCGATCGCCTGGCACCGCTGCGCTGGGGCACGATGTTCGAACTGGTCTTCGTCGGCGCCTGGGTCTGGATCATCGCCTGGGTCGTGTCGCGCCATCGCCAATTGCCGCGGGGGTTCCTGGTTCTGAGCATCGTGAAGGCGGTCTGCTTCTGGTTCACCTTCGCGGCGTTCGTGGCCAACGTCGACTGGATGCTCTTCATGGGGATCGGCGCGACGGCGCTGATCGCGGGTCCAGCCTGGCACCTGTGGATCGCGCGCATCTTGTGGCGGCATGCCATGGAGCCGGACCGTGGCTGAAACGGCCACCGACCTCTCGCTGCGCTCGGCCGGGATCGAGCTCTACGCGCGGGTGACGGTACCCGCGGCGCCCGAAGCGCCGACCCTGCTGTTGCTCCCGGGTCTCGGGTTCCACAGTTTCGAGTACGTCGATCTGGCAGCCCGGTTGGCGAGCCGCGGCTTGGCGACGATCGCTTTCGACTACCGCGGCCATGGGCGCAGCGGTGGTGTGCGCGGGCGCTGGACACTCGCGGACCTGGTGGCCGACACGCGCGCCGTGACCGACTGGGCGGTCGCGCACCGCGCCGCGCCGGTCGTGCTGTTCGGCAACAGCCTGGGCGGCATGGTGTCCCTGCTCGCGGCCAAAGCCGACAAACGGATCGCGGCTGTCGCCGCGAGCAACTGCCCAGCGCGAATTGGCGACTTCCTGCTGACGCCGACCCGGCGCGTGTTGCTGGCCTGCGCCAAGGCTGTGGCGCCGATCGTGCCGCTGCGGATCAGCGTCAACCACTTCTACGGCTACGAACAGTTGATCGACGATGCGGCGTGGGTCGAACGCATCTCGCGCGACCCGTTGATCGGGCCCGCGCGCCGTCTGTCCGTCGCTGCCTATCGCAGCTTGATCGAGGACTGGGATGGTCCGGCCGAGGTGGCTCGCCTGGATCGGCCGCTGCTGCTGCTTTCCGGCGAAAGGGACGCGCTGCAACCTGCCGAGCAGACCGAGCGCCTCGCCGCAGCGGCGCGCGGCCCCGTCACGCACGTCCGCTTCGATGCCGGACATCTGCCGCATCTGCAGTGTCCGGAAGCCGTGGCCGAGTGCGTGGCGGGCTGGATCCGTGCGGCTGTGCGGCCCGAACGGCAGGGAAGCGAATCGGCTCCCGGCTTCAATTCCTGGGCGCCGCGATCCGCAACCCGCGCCTTCGCGCCCGCCCCGCGCCCCAGTCGTAGAGGGCCTGAAGGGCCGGGCCCAGGGAACGACCTTCGGCGGTGAGTTCGTAACGCACATGCGGCGGCGTGTCGCCAAGCACGGTGCGCAGCACGAGGCCGCCGCTCTCCAGCTCGCGCAGGCGCTGGGCGAGCATCTTTTCGGTGATGGCGGGCATCAGACGCCGCAGCTCCGAGAAGCGCAGAGGCTCCTGCTTCAGGTGCGCCAGGATCACCGTCGTCCACTTGCCGCCGATCAACTCGGCGGTCACCTCGACTGGGCAGTGGTACCGGCGTTCGCTCGAGGCCATGGTGAGATGGTACTTACCAGAAAGTGCGTACAGCCAGATTGTATAGTCCCGCCATGATCAACGAATACATACGCTACAAGGTGCCGCCGGCTGAGGCCGAAGCCTTCGAGGCGGCCTACGCCACGGCCGCCGAGTCGCTGGCACGATCAGGCCACTGCGTGGACTACGAACTCAGCCGCTGCGTGGACGAGCCGGGCCGCTACATCCTGCGCATCTGTTGGGAGAGCGCCGACGGGCACATGCAGGGGTTTCGGCGCAGCCCCGAGTTCGGGGCGTTCTTTGCCGCGGTGCGCCCCTATGTTGCGGCCATCGAGGAGATGCGCCACTACGACGCGACAAGCGTTGTCGGCAGCGGTGCCGCCGATCCGAAACCGCCGACGCTGTACGAGTGGGTCGGTGGCATCGACGCCATCACCGTCTTGCTGGACGCCTTCTACGCCCGCGTGAAACTCGACCCTCTGCTCGAGCCGCTGTTCGGCAAGATGAGCCCGGATCATCCCAAGCAGGTGGCGGCATGGTTGGCCGAGGTGTTGGGCGGGCCGGCCGAGTACAGCGCGAAGTTCGGTGGGCATCCGGAAATGCTGCGCCACCATCTCGGCCGGGAAATCACCGAAGCACAGCGACGGCGCTGGGTGGATCTGCTGGTCGATACCGCAGATGCCGCGGGCTTGCCCGACGACGCGGAGTTCCGTGCTTCGTTCATGGCCTACGTTGAGTGGGGTACTCGGTTGGCGAAGGCTTTCTCCCAACCAGGCGCCACGCCCAAGTTCGACGAACCGGTGCCGAAGTGGGACTGGGTCCGGCCGCCTTGGAAAGCTTGACGACAGCGTGCAGGCGTCGATGGCGTTGGCTGAATGGCAAGCTAACCCGGCCGGAGGTTCGTAATCGTCACGCCGAACTCGGCGCGCAGGCGATCGGCCACAAGCGAGCGGTGGCATGCTTGGGCATCGCGCTCGACGCAGAGGAGGGCTGTCGCAGCGTCACTCGGAAGCGCCGCCACGAGCGCACCCAGGTCGAATCGGTCGAGGACCTCGCGCGTGTAACGTTCGCGGTACTCGAACGCCAGCGCAACGCGGTTTCGCTTGCCCACGCCATTGCGGTCGTCCTCGCGGTACTGGAGCTGGCGCAGCTCGGTCGTCGGCGCCAGTGCCTTGACGTGCAGGTAGCCAATGCCCGTCTCGGCGAGCGCTCGCTGCAGCCGCACCGAGTTCGCCCAGGCGCAGTCGCGGCCCCGAACACCGCGACGCTGGCGAAGGTCGAGCAGCAGCTTCACGCGTTCGCCAGTGAGCGCCTTGAGGAAGGCGCCGACCGTGAAGCCGTAGACGCCGATCGTCACCAGTCTCGGCACTGGAACTTCCTCGGCTGCAACTCGTGCCGAAAGCACCGGCTGCTCTGCCGGAGGCGGCGAGGTCGCATCACGCGACGGCCGTACCCTCAAGCTCGACCATCAGCACGGGGATCGCCAGCCGCGTCACCCCGAGCATGGTCGTGGTCGGCGCTACCCCTGCGGCGCCCAATCGCGATGCCAGCACGCCGTAGTGCTGGAACAGAAGATCGACGTCGGTGGTGTAGACGTTGAGCCGGACAAGGTTCGCAAGGGACATGCCGGCCTCCCTGAGAACGGCTTCCAGGTTGTCGAGGCTCAGCGCCAACTGCGCCGCCATGTCACCGGCATGCTGGGGCTCGCCGTCGCCGCTCATCGCGGTCTGCCCAGAGCAGTACAGCGTCCTGGTGTGCCCTGAGACCATCTCGCCCTGGTGAAACCCCATCGCCCCCGACCACGTCCACGGGTTGACCGCCGTTCGTTGCATTGCCATTTCAGTTGCTCCATTCGATTCGTTGGGACCACGCACGTCCATCGGCTAGATGACCATCGGTGACGTCGTTTTGAAAGTTTCCCAGCAGATCACGACATCCTGTGTCATGTACTTCGATAGAGTTGTGATGTGCGCGCCGATCGCTTGGTCTCCCTGGTACTGCTGCTACGTCAACGTGGCCAGCTGACTGCGGCCACTCTGGCTGACGAGTTGGAGGTGTCCACGCGCACCGTGCTGCGCGACATCGACGCGCTGTCCGCGGCTGGCGTGCCGGTCTACGCCGAACGGGGTCCACACGGCGGTTTCGCCTTGTTGGCCGGTTTTCGGACCGAGCTCACCGGACTGAATCACGACGAGGCCCTGGCCTTGTTGGTAGCCGGGTCGCGGCGCGGCGCGCAGGTATTTGGCCTCGGCTCGGCGCTCGCTTCGGCCATGCTCAAGGTGATTGACGCGCTGCCTGAGGGCTATCAGGCTACCGTGGCGGACTTGTCCCAGCGATTGCTTGTCGACCCGGAGACCGACCTGCTCGCGCGCCCGCTGGTTGCTGAGGAGGTGCCCGACACCATCGTGTCCGAGGTCCGACGCGCGGTTCTCGCCGGACAACAGCTGCGCATCCACTACGAGGCTGTTGGCGAGGCCCCGGCGTGGCGCACGGTGGACCCGATCGGTCTGGTGTCCGTGCGCGGCCGCGGCTACTTGCTGGCCACGAGGTCAGGCGCGGACCGCACGTACAGGCTGTCGCGCGTGTTAGCCGCTCAGCAACTCGCCGAACCCGCGCAGCGACCTGACCGGGTCGATTTGGAGCGAGTCTGGCAGGAGCGCAGCACGCGACTTCGCACCGGCTGTGTCCAAGTCACCGTGCGGGTCCGGGTGAACCCGACGCGACGAGAGGATCTCGTGAGCACCGCGCTGGAGATCCTCGCCGAAGAAGCCGACTCGCACGGCTGGCTGCGGCTGGAGTTGAGCTTTCAAGATTCGAGACACGCCGAGTGGGCGGTGTGGCAGCTCGCCACCGACGCCGAAGTCTTGACCCCGCAGTGGTTGCGCACCTCCATGCGCAGCTGCGCTGCCGCGATCGCCACCCGCTACTCAGCTGACTGACGGGTCGCGGCCACACGCGCTTGCGACCAGCTGGCGGACCTGCGCTCGTCCGCTCGAGCCGAACCGATACCATTCTGAGCACCCTGGAATCGCCATGCCCCGCAGCAACACCACTGAATTCACCCTAGCAAAAGCGCGTCCACCGGGCGCGGACTTCGCCAACTACTGTTGCGAGCTGATGGGGAGTTTGGGCGACGTGCAGGCCAAGCGCATGTTCCTGGGCTGGGGCTTGAGTGTGGATGGCCTGACAGTAGCAGTCATCGCCTGGGACACGCTGTACCTCAAGGCCAATGCCGAGACGAAGCCGCACTTTGCGGCGGCCGGCTGCCAGGTGTTCGAACACGAAGCCAATGGAAGAACGAGACGAATGCAGTACCACACTGCCCCCGAAAGCGCGCTCGAGTCCAGTGCCGCAATGCAGCCCTGGGCCAATCTGGCTATGCAAGCAGCATTGGCGGCCTGCAAGCCGGCGAAGGCGGCGAAGTCAGATGGGACAAAGAAGGTCGTTGAGGTGACCAAGCCACGCAAATCGAGGGCCAGGGAAACGCCAATCAAGTAGCCGCACAGCGGCACTTCTGGCATGCCCTCGACGGACCCCGGGGTTCTCGTTCGGGCCCGGTGGCGAGCGCTTGGCCCATTTCCTTTGTTCCAACGCCGGCACGCGCCTGGCGGCCATGCGCATGTTGACCCGTCGGCGTGAACGACACCGCATTGATGCTTTCGCGCGCGACAGAAGGCCCCGGCCTGGCCCATGTGCTGGGCCTGTCTGCGACTCGGCGGGCACGAGCTGATCCGGCCCAACTTGAGATGAGCTGGCACTACGCGCGTGGATGAACCCGAGCCGTCCTTTGCGTCGGCGATTCGACAGCGATCGACGGCGCAGCAGCGTAAGACCCGACCAGTTGCCTGGCCATCGACACGACCAGGTCGCGCAATTCGAGCGGCCCGATGACTTCGATCTCGGGGCCGAAGCCAAGCACTTGGCGCGCCCCCTGCTCGATCGATTCGATCTGCAGCAGCACTTCCTGCCATGCCATTGAACCGCGCGCATCGCCCGGCTGCGGCGGCAGTGCCACATGCGGCGTGCGCGCGTGCTCCAACCACGCCAGCGCCCGAGGTGTCACGCGCACGCGTGCCTGCAGCCGGCGCAAGTCCGCCTCGAACCTTGCTGACGACGCCTGCCAATAGTCGGCAAGGTCGAAGCCGCGAGGCCGCTTGAACGCTCGCGCGCCAACCGCAAGATCAAGCATGCTGGCCAAGCGATAGGTTCGGACTTCCGTCGTGCCTGCCTGGCGCGCCGCGACGTACCAGGCGCCGGCCTTGAGCACCAACCCCAGCGGCTCAAGTTCGCGCTGCGACTTGCCGCGCCAGCTCTGATAGTGCACAAGGATGCGCCGGCCACGCCACACCGCGTCAGCCGCCTCGCGAAGGTAGCGTGGCGTCTCCTGCGTGCGGTACCAGTCCACCGGGTCGATATGCAGCCGCTCGCCAACACGCGCGGCCTGCTCGCGCCAGGGCGGCGGCAGGCTGGCCACCAGCTTCAGGCGGGCCGAGGCCGCCGCAGCGCCCAGGCCCAGTTCGGCAGCAGGCCCCGGCAGGCCAGCCAGCAGCAGAGCGTTGGCTTCCGGTTCGGTCATGCCGGTGAGCTGCGTGCTCCAGCCCGCGCGCAAACGGAATCCGCCCTGGCGGCCACGCTCACTCCACAGCGGCACACCAGCGGCCGAGAGCTGGTCGATGTCACGCAGGATCGTGCGTTCGGAAACTTCCATCGCCTGCGCCAGCGCGCCCGCTGTCATGCGTCCACGCGACTGCAGCAGCATCAGGATGGACAGCAAACGACTGGCTTGCATGGGTTGGCTCGTCAGCCTGAGCTGATGCTCTGTGGTTTGTGACGAAGTGGAGTCACTGCTGTGGATCTTCGGAGGCGGTACTCACGCCAGCCGGAACTCAGACTTGGGCTGCAAGTTTAATCACGACACTCCGCGTCATGTTATGTGATTCATCATGCCTTCATGCGCGGTCACCGAGCGGCCCACCAGATCCGCATCTCTACAACCCTGATTCTGCCAATGAGCGAAACCGTGTTCGATCTTGTCCAAACCCATCACCTCTGGCTGTACTTCGTACTCGTGGCCGGCATCATCGTGCTGCCCGGAATGGACATGGCGTTCGTCTTGGCCAGCTCGCTCGTGGACGGTCGCCGCGGCGGGGCAGCCGCGGTTGCCGGCATCGTTGCCGGTGGCATGGTTCACGTGGTCGTGAGCGGGTTCGGAATGGGGTTGGTGTTGCTGTCCGCACCACGGTTGTTCAACGCGCTGCTGTTGGCAGGCACCCTCTATGTGGCATGGATGGGATGGGGGTTGATCCGGGGCGCGACTGCGTTGGCCACCGTGCACATTGGGGCCCCTCGCCCTGCATGGTCCACCTTTGCTCGTGCGGCGCTCACGTGCTTGCTGAACCCCAAGGCCTATGTGTTCATGCTGGCTGTGTTCCCGCAGTTCGTGCGCGCCGAGTACGGCTCGCTCGTCGGGCAATTCGCGTGGCTTGGTGCCATCACGTCGTTCACGCAGGTTCTCGTGTACGGCGCTGTCGTCTTGGCTTCGGTCCGTCTGCGCGGCTGGCTGTTGGCCAATGGTCATGCTCAGGGCATGCTCGGCCGCGCAGTTGGTGCATTGCTGCTGCTGGTCGCCGGCTGGACGGCATGGCAAGGTTGGCATCCCGATGTCTGACGATATGACCATTGCCAACCTGCCCCTGGAGCAACTATCTAGCTTCGATTCGACGGCAGCGTGCGCTTCGGCCAGACAGCGCCGCTTCCTGTTGGCATCCGGCGCCCGGTGGCTTGCCTTTGCCACGACAGGATCATTGGCGGCTTGTTCCAGTTCATCAGCCCGCAAGGAAACACGTGTCATGGATCATGCAACCCACCAAGGCTCGACCGTTCACGACTTCGACTTTCTGATCGGGAACTGGAAGGTCCTTCACCGGCGCCTCCGCGTGCGTCTCGCGGGCAATGATGAATGGGAGGAGTTTGATGGCACCTGCGCAGCGCAGTTGTTGCTGGGTGGTGCCGCCAACGTAGACGACAACGTTCTCAACTTGCCGGCAGGTGAGTACCGCGCTGCAACGTTGCGCGCCTACGACGTGCAGACCCGTCGGTGGGCCATCTGGTGGCTCGACGCCCGCAATCCGCTCGCGATAGACCCGCCTGTAATCGGTGGATTTGCAGACGGCGTGGGCGTGTTCTATGCCGAGGATGTGTTCAACGGCAAGCCGATCCGCGTGCGCTTCCGGTGGACCGATACGCGCACGTCGACACCGCGGTGGGAACAGGCGTTCTCGCCGGACGGCGGAAAGACCTGGGAGATCAACTGGACAATGACATTCGCTCGGACCGTCAAGCCGGGCTGACGTGGTTTGGCCAGCACCGCAGGACGCCTCTCGTTCAACTAGACGCTGGCGGCAAGGCGAGCTGGTCGACTGGTCGGGTTGTCTATGATTGACCATGCGGCGAAGGTGCCACACAGCCATCGGTCACCTGCCTCGCACGATCGGCCGCACAGGAACCAAGGAGCCGCACTCCATCATGTCGGAAGCGCCAGTCGAGATCGCTGAGTACGACCCGCAGTGGGCGTTGGAGTTCATACGCGAGCAACACATCGTGTCGCAGGCGCTCGGCCGTTGGCTCGTGGGGCCACCAGAACATATCGGCAGCACGGCCGTGCCTGGCCTGGCGGCGAAGCCAGTTATCGACATCATGGCGCCGGTAGCGTCTCTTGAAGCCTCAGCTGCTTGCGTCGGCGCAGCCGAACGAATCGGATACCTCTACTTTCCATACAAGCCGCAGCTCATGCACTGGTTCTGCAAGCCTTCACCGGAGGTTCGAACGCACCATCTCCATCTTGTCCCAATGAACAGTCGCCTCTGGTTGGAGCGTCTGGCGTTCAGGGACGCCTTACGCGCCGACGAGGCATTGCGGGCGGAGTACCGGACACTCAAGCTTCACCTCGCCGCACTCCATCGCCATGACCGAGAGGCCTACACAGACGCAAAGACTCCATTTGTGCAGCGCGTTCTGAACTCAGCGCTTGGGGCTGACCACACCACGACTTGAATTCGTCACAGGGCCCAGCTTGACTCCATCGATCGGCGGCATGATGAACACTTCCAGACGCGCGTCCCTCGAGGTTCTGGCCGGGCTCTTTGTCGCGCCGGCAACCGCATCTGCACAGCCAAAGGGAGAACAACCAATGCCTCTCGTTGCCAAGGGCACGTTCACCGTAGAGATGAAGCCCCAATTGGAGCCGAACACTGCCGAGGGGGTAAGCCTCGGCCGTATGTCGCTAGACAAGCGGTTTGATGGCGACTTCGTTGGCACCGCCAAGGGCGAAATGCTCACGGCCCTTACGCCGACCAAAGGTTCGGCGGGCTACGTTGCCATCGAGAGAGTCACCGGCACACTCCAAGGTCGAAGTGGCAGCTTTGTCTTCCAGCACAGCGGTACCCTGAACCAGGGGGCACAGCTGCTGTCGATCACTGTCGTGCCTGGTTCGGGCACTGGAGCGCTGGCGGGGATCTCTGGCAGCTTCAGGCTCACCATCAAAGAGGGCAGGCACTTCTACGAGTTCGAGTACTCGCTCCCGTAGTCATGGCGCAATCAACGCCCCGCGTTCCCTCGTTCCCGTCGCCTGACACCGGTATGGCGCTCTCGGATCAGCACAAGCTTTAGCACGTGGTTCGCTTCGTCCTTCTCATCCGTGGTGTCAATGTCGGCAAAGGCAACAAGGTGCCCATGGCTGAACTCCGTGCCGCACTGGAGGAACTCGGCTATTCCTCCGTGCGAACCCTTCTGAACAGCGGCAACGCTGTGTTCGCGTCCGACATCCGCAGTCCGGCCAAGCTCGACGCGAACATCGCCACTGCAATTCACGCTCGTTGCGGTGTCCTGCCACCCGCCATCGTCAAGTCGGCGGCCGATGCGGCTCTGCCGGCCACTTGCGGATCTTCTCAGCCGGCCGATTCACGGCGTGTCGTTCCGAGTGACGACGGCATCTTCCTCCGCACAGGCTGTTTCAGGTAGGCAGTGCCTCGGCATCGTAAGCAGCTGCGAACTCGGCCGAAGGTGGTATCGATGTGATGACATCGATGAGTACGCCATTGGGATCGGCGACGATGAAGTGGCGCTGACCGAAGGCCTCGTCGCGCAACTGAACCAAGATCGGCACGCCTGCAGCCGCCAACCGCGCATGGTGCGCATCGACAGTAAGCGGTCAATGAACGGCGCCCTTGAACCCCGAGCCGATGCCTGAGAGCCTACGTGCCCACGTAGGAAGGTGGGCACGTAATGACAGAGGAAATCGAGGCGATCGCCAGGCGGCTGGTTGTCGGCCACAAGCGTGACGGTCGCGGCATCTACGACCCGCAGGCCCGAAGCGACCTGGTGCAAGCAAGCCGGCAGCCGGGTGTATCGCTGGCCAAGATCGCGCGGACGTGCGGCATCAATGCCAACGTGCTGAGCAATTGGGTGCGACAGCACGAGCGCAGCAAGTGCGGCGCTGCTGCGCCGCGGGGCGAAGTCATCGAGATGCCGGCGGCCTCGGCCTTCGCGGCGGTCCAGATCGATTCGGCGCCGCCGCCGGCGCCGGCACCAGTGGCCCCGGCACTGGACGTTAAGGTTCATCTTCCCAACGGGACGACGCTCGAAGTGTGCGGCGCCGACCTGGATGGTGTGCTCAAGCTCCTCGATGGGCTCGGGAGGTTGCGGTGTTCCGCCTCGACGAAACGCTGAAGGTCTACCTGCACCGCGAGCCGATCGACTTCCGGCTGAACATCAACGGCCTGGCACTGCTGGTGGAGAAGGCGCTGGGCCTGGATCCGTTCGCGTCGTGCGCCTACGTGTTCAGCAACCGGCGGCGCAACCGCGTGAAGATCCTGGGCTGGGACCGCAACGGCTACTGGCTGCTGCTCAAACGCCTGGAGCAAGACCGCTTCATATGGCCAGCCGCTGACGCTGTGCCGACCTTGACCGTGGAGCAACTGCACTGGCTGCTCGAGGGCATCGACATCGCCGTCGTGCAGCGCCATCCCCAGCGGATCTACGAGCGCGTGGCCTGAAGCTGCACTACTGTATGGGTTGGTTGCGCGAGGTCTGCGTTGTTACGGGCTGATGCGAAGATGACGGCTGCATCGGCACGCCGGATAAAGAGAATGCGCGCCGATGACTCGCATGCCCACCGCCCAGGAAATCGCCGCACTGCGCCAGGCGCTGTCCGACGCTATTGCGCATGGCAAAGAGCTCGCCGGCGAATTGCGCGTGGTGCGCACCGAACGCGACCTGCTCAAGGAGCAGCTCAACCGCTTCAAGCGCCAGCTCTTCGACGCCAAGAGCGAAGTCAGCGCCGCGCACCAGAAGGACCTGTTCTTCAACGAAGCCGAGATCGAAGGCGCACAGGCCCAGCCTGCAGCCGTCGAGACCGAAGACGAAAAGGTCGAGGTGCCGGCACACAAGCGCACCAGGCGCGGCCGCAAGCCGCTGGACCCGGCCCTGCCGCGCGATGTGCGGCGCCACGAATTGCCTGAAGACGAGCGCGTGTGCCCGCACGACGGCGCGGCACTGCGCGAGATCGGCGTGGAAGTCAGCGAGCAAATGGATGTCATCCCGCAGCAGGTGCGCGTGATCCGCCACGAGCGGGTGAAGTACGCGTGCCCGTGCTGCGACGGTGGCCTGCGCCTGGCGCCCAAGCCGCCGCAGGTCATCCCCAAGGGCCTGCTCAGCGAGGCGGCGCTGGCCTGGGTGATCACGTCGAAGTACCTGGATGGGCTACCGCTGTACCGGCAGGCCGCGCTGTTGGGCCGCTTCGGCGGCACGGAGCTGTCGCGCAACACGCTGGCCGCCAGCGTCGTGCGGGTGGGCCAGGCCACGCAACCGGTGATCAACCTGCTGCGCGATGCGCTGCTGGACTCCTTCATCGTCCACGGCGACGAGACCGAGGTGCAGGTGCTCAAGGAACCGGGACGAAAGGCCCAGGCCAAGAGCTACATGTGGGTGCAGATGACCCAGGCCAGCGGCGAGGACGGCACTGGGCCACCGGTTCGGCTGTTCGGCTACTCACCCAGCCGCAGCACGCACTCGGCCAGGACACTGTATGAGGGCATGCGGCCCGGGGGCGTGCTGATGAGCGACGGCTACGAGCCCTATGGGGCAATAGCCGAGCAGCACCGACTCGTGCACCTGGGATGCTGGGCGCACTGCAGGCGGTACTTCCACGAGGCGTTGCAGGCGTTGCCCAAGGACAAGCGCGGACCCGAACAGTTGCCGGCGCAGTTCATCGAGCTCATCGGCCGGCTGTACAAGGTCGAGGCCGACGCTCGGCGCGACGACCTCGATGTCCATGCACTGCAGCAGCGGCGCACGCAGCACAGCAAGCCTGTGCTCGAGCAGATCGAGGCCCTGGCGCTGCAGCATCTGCATGGCGTGCTGCCGGGCAGCCTGCTGGGCAAGGCGTTGCACTATCTCACCGCGCAGTGGCACAAGCTCGTGCGCTACGCCGAAGACGGGCGCTACCCGATCGACAACAACGCCTGCGAAAACGCGATACGACCGTTCGTCGTCGGAAGACGGAACTGGTTGTTCGCCGACACGGTAGGCGGCGCCAACGCCAGCGCGAACCTGTACTCGCTGCTGCAGACCTGCGTGGCCAACGGCATCGATGGCTACCGGTACCTCAAGGCGCTCCTGGTCGAGTTGCCCAGAGCCAAGACCGTCGAAGACTACGAGGCCCTGCTGCCCTGGCGCATTGCCGCGGCCGATCGCTGATCAACAACCGGCGCACTGCGCAAGGACGCGGTTGACTGACCGTTTACCATCGACATCGTCGACCTCGAAGTTGATCAACAGCCCGCTTGTGCGATCGGCTTTCGGGCCGGGTATGGTCGCGTGGCCCGCCTGCATCACGGCCAGATTGACGCGCTCGTCCTCACTCGACTGCAGATGCACGTACCAGTCGGTCGTGAACACGGGTCGGAATGCAAAGTGACGGATGAAAAAGTCGGCGGTTTCATTCACCCGGTCAGACATCAGGACGGGGTAGTACTGCTGGCACTTCATGGTGACTCTCCTGCGGATAATACATACAATTTGTATGCAACCCAACAATACATGCAGGCTGAATGTATGTCAACTCTCCCTCGCACCCAGGAGTCGCGGCGCGAGGCCACGCGCGGCGCGCTGGTCGCCGCCGCGCGGCGGCTCTTTGTGCATCGCGGCTATGCAAGTACAGGCACGCCAGAGCTGGTGGCCGAGGCTGCAGTGACGCGTGGCGCGCTCTACCACCACTTCGAGGACAAGTCCGAGCTACTGATGGCAGTGGCCACCGACATGGCCCTGGAGGTCGCTGAAGCCGTGACAGCTTCGGCGCCACCTGGATTGGCGCCGTTGCAGGCCCTGCAGGCTGGATGCCACGCCTATTTCGCAGCGATGGCTGAAGGCGGCCGGGCGCGCGTGCTGCTGGTGGAGGCTCCAGCGGTGCTGTCAAGGGCGCAGCTGGTCTTCTTGAGCGAGGCTGCCGGCGCCGATGAGCTCAGGCAAGGCCTCAAGGCATGCCTTCGCCCCGGCAGCAAAGTGCCCCTGGACGAGCTGAGCAGCTTACTTTCGGCTGCATTCGATCGCGCCGCCCAGGCCGTGGCCGAAGGTGAGGATGCGGCAAAGTGGAGAAATGCGATGGACCTGCTATTGCGCGCCACAGCCGCAGGTGTGGCACGCTGAGTGTGTTGATGGAGCGCTATGACAACGATCGATTTCAGCATCAAAGCCCTCTCGCCCGCGACTTGGCCAGACTTTGCGGCGTTGGTCGAGAAGCACAACGGGGTCTGGGCCGGCTGCTGGTGCATGGAGTTTCATCCGGACGGCAAGGAGCGCAGCGCGGCTCGCAGAGAGAAGAAGGAACGTCGAGTGCAAGCAGGCACTGCTCACGCCGCGCTTGTCTACGCTGGTGCGACGTGCGTAGGCTGGTGCCAGTTCGGAAGTCCCGAAGAGCTGCCTCGAATCAAGCATCTGCGCGTTTACAGCGAAGCTGTTTCGACGCCGCCAGACTGGCGTATCACCTGCTTCTTCGTGGACAAGGAGTACCGGGGACAAGGTGTCTCAAGTGCTGCGCTTGCGGGCGCCTTGAAGCAGATTGCTCATCTTGGCGGCGGCACCGTCGAGAGCTACCCGGAAGACGTTGAAGGCCGCAAAGTATCCGCCTCGTTCCTCCACAACAGCAGGCTGGCAATGTTTGAGCGCCAAGGCTTCGAGCGTGTCCGCCCTTTGGGCAAGAGCCACTGGGTTGTGGTCAAGTTTGTGCAGTCATCACCACCAGGGACGCCAACCCGATATGCGTCGGCGTAGAGGCATGCGGCCTTTGAATGCCAACCCACCGTTCTTCGTCAGTTCAAAGTCTCAGTCTGAGTTTGGTGGCCTGCCGTTGGCGCTTTGATTGAGCGAGAGTCGGGCAGCACCTTGCCGGCCCTAACGGCTTGGAATCGGTGAAATCTGAACACTCACGAGCTTCCAGTCGTGGCCGTGGCGAACGTAGATATCGATGTAGCGATAGTGGCTAGCAAAGGGCGCGCCTTGGTATCGGCCCTTCATGAGAGTTCGACCACTCACAAGTGCCATGTCCCCGTACACCCGCACCTCAAAGTCTTCGACCGCATAGGGATCGATCTCGAGGTCTGGCGAGACCAAGTCGTCGACAAATGACTTCTTGGTCTCGACGTTGCCTTGTCCGTCGATTTGACGGAAATCTTCTGCCATGTTCCGCTCGATCGCTTGACGATCCTTGCGAACGATTGCCTTGTCCCAGTCATCTGCCTGTGCGGTGAGCGTGGCGACAACTTTCGCAGTGTTTTCCATTGGGTTCCTGGTGCTGGTTTCACACCCTTGTAAGAGTGCTGCCACAGCAAACATTGCCATGGACCGGAGTACGTACTGGTACCAGAGGGTGTTTCGCATCGCGACGCGCGGCTATCGGGTGGGAGGATCTGGCAAAGGTCGAACATTCGAAGGATACCGGCGCCAACGGCAGCGCGCACAGAATCACAGGCTCGAAGACTGAAGGCGGGCGCGGCACCTGATAGCCAGTGTGCCACGCCGTTGTCGCTCAACTTGACTGGGGACCCAATCGCGCAGATCCGGCGCGATGCGACTCCGCGCCGCTGCGGCTGAAGCTGGCTTCTATGAGCACTGATTCGAGAATCGAGATCTAGCGAGCCCGACCGAGCACACGCTGGAAATCGTCCCAAACGGACGGCTCGCCGTCGCGATCGACAGGCGATTGAAGCGGTTTGCGGCTGACGATGGTGACGGTGTAGATAGGGGCGTCCGGGCTGGTGGGCTGGATGAAGAAGCCCACGACCTTGCCCGCGGTGCCGTTCGTCACCCGGGACTTGATGACGCCCGAAGGCTTGTGGCTCTCGACGATGTGCATGTCAGTCGACATGGCCGTTGTCGCTGCCTGCCAGATCTGCTCGTAGGTCCTGCCGCTCACGCGGTAGTTTTTGCCATCACCATTGCTCAGTTGCAGGCTGTCGGTGCTGACGCAGGCGGTCAGGGCCAAGGTCATCAATGCGGCAAGCAGTGCTTTCATGCGGCGTCGCCTTTCACTTTCGCATCTCGGGTTTGGGTTGCACGCCGTTGCAGCGGAAGATGATGACCTTGCTGCGTGTGCAACCGGGCGTGAGCTTGATGTTGCCTGCATAGCGCGCCTTCACGTTGCCGGGCCCCTCGTGCCGAACCTGGTACTGGTCGGGTCCGCCGCAGGCAGCGGCGATGGCAGTGAGGGCCTCGTCGCGACGGGCCTGGATCAACGAAGCAAGGCCGGCGTCGCAGTAGTTCACCTCGCCCGTCGGCTTCGTCTCTTTGCCGGCGTTGGCCAGGCGCTCACGAATTTCGGAAGGTGAGGTCATGGTCGGGATCGTGCCTTGGGCCGTCATCGCCGCCTGCTCTTCGGGCGTGTAGATGTAGGCCCTGGCCGTGTCGCTGCTGAAGGCGCCACCGCCAGCCAGCGGGTTCAGCGCGCAACCGGCCAGGCATATGGCGGCCAAGGTGGCCGCCGTGATCAGGTGCTTCATCTTGCTTCTCCAGGGTGAAATGGGCTTCGTCAGAACGGTGCTGACGCAGGGCCAAGCCCATCACATCTGCCTGAACAGATGCAGGTAGCTCCTGCTGACGGGCAGGATGTCGGGCCGGCCCTTGAGGTGGATCTGGGCGGTCTCGTTGTCGCCCCGCGTGACGTGGCTGATGGCCGCGAGATTCACCACCACCGAGCGGTGCACCTGCGCAAAAACCGTGCGGTCGAGTTGTTCGAGCAAGTCGCGCAACGACAGGCTCACGAGCGCCTGCGCCGGATGCACGCCGTCGCCGCGCCAGGCCACCACCGTGTACTTGGTGTCCGAGCGCAGGTAGTCGATCTCGTCGACGGGAATGAGCCGAAGCTTGTCGCCCGAAGACGCGCGGATCCAACGCAAGGGGCCTGCCGCTGCGCCTGCGTGCGGGGCCGGCGGGCCGGCGGCTTCGCGCCGCAACTGCGCCGCCAGCTGCAGCAGCAGCGCTTCGGTGTTCAGCGCGGGCTGCGCCACGTGCAGGCGGTCTCGAAGACGTTGCACGGTTTCGGTGAGTCGCGCGTTTTCCACCGGCTTGACCAGGTAGTCCAGCGCCCCGTGCTCGAAAGCCTGCACGGCGTAGTGGTCGTAGGCCGTCACGAAGACCAGGTGCGCGCGCCGACCGATGGCGCGCGCCGCATCGACGCCGGTCATGCCGGGCATGTGAACGTCCAGGAAGCAGATGTCCGGGCGCAGGGCCTCGAACTGCGCGATGGCCTCGCGGCCGTTGCGCGCCTGGGCCACGACGCGCAGTTCCGGCCAGGCCGCGGCCAGCAGCTTGACGAGCTCGGCCCGCAGCAGCGGTTCGTCGTCGGCAATCAAGGCGGTGGGTGCGGCTTGCATGCGGCCTTCACTTCTGCGGCCGGGCCGGCGCGGCCTCGGCCGGTTCGGCAGGCAGGTCCAGTTCCGCACTGAAGCCGCGCCCGGGCCGTTCGCCCAAGCGCACTTGCGCCCGGCCGCCGAAGGCCGTGTTCAGCCGCTCGCGCAACGTGGTCAGCCCGGTGCCGAGCCCGGGGTTGGCCGCGCCCAGGCCCAGCCCGGTGTCGGTGACGCGGATCTCGCAGCGGGTGCCGCGCAGCTTCACGTCGATGTCGATGCGGCCGCCGTCCTCGCTGGGGTCGATGCCGTGTCGAACCGCGTTTTCCACCAGCGTCAGCACCGTCATCGGCGGGCAGCGCATCGCCAGCGCGGCGGGGTCCACCTCGAAGGCGTACTGCAGCCGGTCGGGCATGCGCAGCTGCATCAGTTCCAGGTAGGCACGCGTCAGCTGCAGTTCCTGCCCGAGCGTGGTCGCCGTGTCCTGAAGGCGTGGCGTGGCCGCGCGCAGGTAGCCGATCAGGCTGTCCAGCACCCGCGTGGCCTGCGGCGACTCGGTGTTGACCAGCGCGCGCACATTGGCCAGGGTGTTGAAGAGGAAGTGCGGCTCCACCTGCGCCTGCAGCAGGCGCAGGCGTGCTTCCACGGCCTGGCGCTCGTATTCGCTGCGCTCCAGACTGAAAGCCAGGGCCTGCATGCGTGCCGAGGCTTCGCGCTGGCGCACCATCGCCGCCAGCGCGATCCAGGGCCCGAAGAGCACACCGGTGAAGGTGATGATGGCGAAGCCCTGAAGCCGCACCGGCTGCCGCCAGAAGGGCCACTCGGCCGTCACGCAGTAGGCCAGGAAGGCGCCAATGGGCACGGCCACCACGACACCGATCAACTGGAAGACCCAGCGCGCCAGCCAGGGCGGCAGCCTGCCCGGCCACCCGGCCAGCACGCGGTAGGCCAGCAAGGCGGCGAAGACGACGGCGGACGTGCGCAGCAACCACCAACTCGCAGGCGTGCCGGAGTTGATCGATATCAGCAGCCCCCACGTCGCCGCCAGCGCGGCGGCAAAGCGCAGCCGGCGCCACCAGGACGGCGCCGGAGCCGTGCTCAAGCGCGCATCGCCGGGGGTCATTGCGGCGTGATCCTGATCCCTCACACGCGGGGCATCCACATGCCCATCGTCGCCATGGCGATGCCGAACGCCGTCATCAATGTGAGCGCGCCGACCAGCAGGGTCGTGGCCGCACGCACCCCGGGGCGCGCCGTGCCTTGCGCGTGGAACACGAGTTCAAGCACCACCAGCGGCAGCAGGAACTGGCCGAAGGCCAGGGCCGTCAGGAACGGGCCGCTGAAGCTTTTCGGGTCGAAGCCGACCGGGGCCTGGAAGACCCCCAGCCAGGCCATCAGGCCGATGCGGAAGAAGAACACGCCGCTCACGCACAGGAACAGCCGCAGCGCCCAACGCCGATGCTGTACGAAATTTCGTGCACGGGCGTACTGCCAGGCCATGGCCGCGCAGACCAGGATGGCCAGCCCGTTGACCGCGGTTCCCACCTGCTGCCAGATGCCGCCGACGGTGCCCCGCGTCAGGATCATGGCCACGCCCCCCAGCGCCAGCACCACGGCCGCGACCACGTACAAGCGGCCATTCCAGCGGTGCAGCCAGGGCGACCTGCGGCGCAGCACCGGCAGCAGCTGGATCAGGCCACCGATAACGATGATCACCGTGAGCAGGACGTGCGAGCCGAACACCAGATTGCCCAGCAGGTCGTCGGCGCGCCAGCCACGGGGTGTGACCGCGTTCCACCTCTCCAGGCGGCCCGACAGCGCGCTGCCGCCGTACAGCGCCGCGACGTAGCCGGCGAAAATCAGCTGCCCGACGATGGCGACCGCCAGCCAGGCCGAAACGGCCCATTGCAACGCTGTTCGTCGCACGCCTGCAGGCGCTTGCGGCAAGGCGCCGTTGCGCAGTGGCAAGGCCCCGGAAGCGGGGGTGAACGAGGCGACAGGGGTGGGCGTGGGCAGGAGCATGGACCGACTCTGCCCAGTCGCACGTCCAGACGAAACAGCTTACCGACGGACGACGGATACGGGCCCCCGAGGCACGATAGACGCAGACGGGTGGTGCACCCATCCGGCCGCCCTCACAAGCCTTGGGCTACACCGCTGTGCCGCTGTGCTGCAGCGGCAGCCACATGTGGAGCTTGGCCTTGAAACCGGACGGCGTGGAGATGGCCATGGGCTCGGCGCCGAAGGTCTGAAAGCCGGCGCTGCGGTACAACTTGACCGCCGGATCGTTGCCTTCGGTGACCGTGAGCGTGAGCAGGAGAATGCCGTCTTGGGCGCGCGCCTGCTCGACCAGGGCTGCGAGCAGGGCACGACCAACGCCCTTGCCTCTGGCGGCAGGCGCGGCGTACATGCCGATGACATGAGCCTTGTGCCTCGTCTTGGGCTTGGCCGAGCACTCAAGTGCGACGGTGCCGATGAGATCTTGGCCTTCGAATGCGCCGAATGCCGCGATCAAACCCGCAGGGTCGGCAATCCGTCTGACCCAGAAGGATTCAGGCTCTGCTGCGCGTTCATCTGCTGTGGAAGTGAACGCATCGGCCGCAAGTTCGTAGGCTTGCAGCATGAGCTTGCGGTACTGCGGTGCGTCCGAAGGCTGCAGGCGGGCAATCTGCATGGGTTCGGGGCTCCGTTTCACGGGGGGGTCAGGCACGGCAGTCTTGGCCGCGGCGGCTTGCACCAGGTCCCACTGGTTGCCATGCAGGTCTTCGAAGACGGCCACCGTTCCGTATTCTTCTTTCTTGGGCTCTCGAACAAAAGTCACGCCTGCAGCACGGTAGGCATCGAAGTCGCGCCAGAAGTCATCGGTGTAGAGGAACAGGAAAACTCTGCCTCCCGTCTGGTCGCCGACGCGGGAGATCTGATGCTCGTTCGTTGCCCTGGCCAGGAGCAGGCAGCATTCTTGCGCACCCGGCGGGGGGACACGACCACCCAGCGTTTGTCCTGGGCCGGCTGGTAGGTGTCTTCGATCAGCGAGAAGCCGAGTTTGCCGACATAGAAGGCGATCGCCTCGTCGTAGTCACGGACGACAATCGAGACGAGGCCGAGGTACTGAGGCATGGTTGCTTTCCTGTTCGGAACGCCGGAGCATTCGACTTGCGGCCCAATCCATAAGAGAAGCAGGCGGTTGTACGGGCTGCATTGCGCAGCGGCTCATGCGATGTGCTGAATGCCATCTGGCATGCACACCCACGAGTGCATGCGCTCCTCGTAGACAGAGGACGTTGGCTTGGGGAACGAGGGATCAGCAAAGGCACCGACCGGGATGGCGATAGAGTCCTCGCGGTCAGCGGCGTTGTGGAATAGCGTCGCGCCACACTGCGGACAGAAGCGAAAGGTGATCCTTGTTCCTTCGTCACCGACGCGGACGAACCAGTGCTGACCCCCTTGACGCGCGCCGAAACACAGCTTGCACCGCAAATACGCTTCCCGTTCTGCGCTGGCATGCAAGGCAATGGCAAACGCCAACCGCACGCGGCTGGCCGGATGCGTGGATGCTCAATTGCCCGCAAGAGCACGAAGCGATGCGAGAGACAGGGCTGTTCATGGTGATCTCCAAGCGTTCCAGTTGAGCCGACGGTGAAGGCGTGCCGTGCGCGGTTGCGTGAGAACAATTGGCCGCATGTGATGAAGTGGCCACGTACTGTATGCCGTCGCGGGTCGTCACCTCGACGCCGAGCGGGCCGCTATGGCACCACCATGATCTGGCCACCACGCACCGCCGAAACCAGGGCCTGGTGGGCTGAACCATCCTCCAGCACGAGCACCTTGCGCCAAACCAGCCTGAACGCCTTCAGGGCATCACCGAAGACCACGAAGCAATCTTGGCCGTGCTGCTGGGCGGATCGATAGGCGATGCCCTCGAAACCTTCTGCCACCGCTTCGGCGGCGACCTCTTTCGTCGATGTGAAACGCAAGGATTGCAGGACTGGCCACGACGAAGCGTGCGGCCGAAGGTCGAGCAAGCGGATCGGCCGCGTGGTGCGCAGGCAGAGGAGCACCCTGCTGGCGGCGTTACTGATCGACAGGGAAACCGCCTCCCTCCTCACCAGAGACTCGTAGACGGCGGTCTCCGGGCTCTCGGCGAAATAGCCGGCCGGCACCGAGGGCACCGCGAAGCGGCTGGACATGTCACCGGCCGGCGCCAGTTTCAACGCGCCGATCGTCGTTGTGCCTGGTCGAGGTTTCGTGCGCTGCACCCGGTAGACCGTCTGGGAGGTCGCCAGGGTTGTCGGTGGCAGGTACTGTAGGTCTCGAAGCTTCATCGGAAGGGACTCAGTTCCCCTCGTGTCCTGCGATCTCAATCACCCGGTCCACTTGGCCTTGCTCGATGGCCTGGCGCGGCGATCGTCCGTCCAGAGCACCGAGCGGCGACTCCAGGAACGACAGCAAAGCCCAGCCTTCGGTTGTCCCGAGGGCCGTCGACAGCTTTGGAAGGGCCTCCCACATCGACGGCTCGAACTGCCAGCGCGGCATCCGGAACCCGCGCTTGGTCTGCGTCAGACCGACAGCACGACCTTTGGCGATCCAGGCGTTGATGGTGACGCGGGTCGTGTCCACGAGCTGGGCGGCCTCGTCGGTGGAGATCATGTCGGCGGCTGCCAGCCTTTGCTGTCGGGCAGCCAGGCTGCCGGCGAGCAGGGCACGAAATTCGGCGGCCGGCACGTAGTCATCTGGCTTGCGGGGTGATTGACGACTTCTCGCAGGAACGCGGGAGGTGGTGGTGGGGGAGTGTTGAACCGTGTCTTTCATGTCCAGCCTTTCTAGGTCTGGCGGCCTCGCAAGGCCGTTGTGAACGCGCCTTACGGCGCGTTGCGGCCGTTGACCTTCTGCGAGACGAAGAAGGCCTTCACGCGGCGTACGGCAGTGACCGGCGCCGCCAGGATCGGACGGCCCCGGTCGGCACAGGAGCGACGAGCCACGGCCTGCGAAGCGCAGACCACGAATTGCTGCCACTGGGCGTAGCTGGTCTCGGCGCACTGCGCCACCCGCCCGCCCATGGCCTTGAAGGCACCGATCATCGCCATCGACAACTTGGTCGGCTCGAACTCGATGTACTCCACCGCGTGCCGCCGAATGATCCTGTTGAAGACGGACAGGTAGCTCTCGTACGCGTTCCAAACACCTTCGCTCGCAGGCGCACCGCCCCGCAGGAAGACGTTCTGGGGCCCATCGGGCATGTCCCAAACCAGCATGGAAGCTCCTTCATGTGGTGGGCCTCGACGACCCAGCCAGTGACGAACCGGACGGTTTGTCTAGTTCGTTAAGTTGGATTATGCCGGAAAGCCCTCAGACGTGCCAACCACGGCGAGTCCGACATGACGGCCGTGAGACGCGAGCGTAGGACGCCGGGGTAGCGCTTCTGGCGTCAGCGCGGAATCAACGACTTGTCGTCCGCGATCGACAAACACAGAACGAGGGTCAACATCGACTTGATGCGACTGGGCCTGCTCCGGTGCCAGAACTGCTGCCGAGCCCCTTCGACTATGTGTAGACCCCATAGTCAATCCGACCAAGTGTGGCCTGGACCAATTCCCGGCCCTCCGCCGTGTCCATCAGTTCAGACGGTCGCTTCCGGTTCAGGGACATGGCGGGCTCCTCGAACCAACGTCTCCCTTCAGCATCGCAACCGAACACCGTCTCGGCGTAAGCTCGAAGTGAGGCTTCCGTAGGGTCGACATCGTCACGGGGCGAGTTCGAGGGCATGGCGCGTGTCTTGTGGGTCTGCTGAGCGTGGCATCTTGAGCCGTGAAGCGCAAGAACGCAAGCTGGCTGCAGCACGTCGTCAGACGCCCTTCCGCCCGGAGCGTTCAGGATCCAGCGCTACCGGCGGCTCGAACCCGGAACGCCTACCGGCTCGGCCGCCCCTTGCCCGGCGTTGGGCTTCTCAGGAACGTCGGTGACCATCGTTCACCTCATTCAACCCCGAAGCGCCGCAGAGCGTCTTCCCAATCTGCAGCCGCCGACGGGTTCGCCCGATTCCACGCCTCTAACTCGGCACCTCGGAAGAACCAGTCCCGAATTTCACCGCCGCTGCCGTGCCGAAGCGGATCGCGCGGCACTGTCTCTCGCGCAAGAAACCCGGCCGGAAGCGAGGTGTGTTCCGAGGGCCCTCGAACGAAGCGCTTCTTGCCCTCGTCCCAGCGAATCTCCGGAACGGTTGCTCGCATGCCAAAGGGCTTTGCAAGTGCGGGAGCCATCTCCGGGAAGAGCAGCGAGAGGAGTCGGTCGTACCGCGAGGACCGCATGTACATGTAGTCGGTCCGCTTCACTGCGGCCACGACTGTGTCGCGCCAGTCTTCGAACCACGTTCGCTTGTCGTCTGGCAGCTCGGGCAGGTACACCTTGGCCGCAATGAGATACAAGGTCCAATCACTGCGGTTCCCAGGCTGCGACTGCTGGATGGCGTTCAGAACTTCCACGGCCGTGCCGAAGCCGTAGCCCACGCCCCGGTTGTTTCGGATCGATAGCAGCCGCGAGAGGATGCGGTGATGACCAAGCAGGTCTTCGTCGCCGGCTTCCCGATAACCGCGTTGTGCCATCTCGTAGACGCTGATGGCTACTGCCGCTTTCGCAGTCACGAAGTCACGCCGTTGGTCACCGCCTGGAGGAAGCCGGGCTTGTTCGATGAGCAGGTGCTCAACAGCCTGCAGGTACCGTCCGGCGATCTCAGCAATGGGTGCTTCCTGGATTCGCCTTCGTCGCTCTTCGGCAATTCGTGCTACCTCGGTTCGCAGGTCTCGTTCAGCCTGCATCTGGGCTTGCAGGCTTGCACTGACGGTGTCCAGATCGGGGTAGTAGAGCCAGCGTTTGACGGACACCTCATGTACTACCAGGCGATGAAGCTCGGAGCGTGTCACCCGGCCGCCCGTCATCGACAGGTCGATCTCCAGCGCGGCGAAACCCTGCGCTCGAATTTGCCCCTTGCGCTCGTCGTCGATGACGTTGGTGACCGTGACTTCGATGATCAGCGGGTCGAAGGCCTGGCCATCTTGGGCGCGTGCTTCGCAAACGACATCGGGGATCAGTGGCCTCATGCGGTGCTCAAGGCGCGTGTTCGTCAGGTCGAGAACTCGATCGCCGACTGACCACCGGCGCTGCAAGCTTGGCTGGCCCGCTGTTCGCAGCTCTTCAAGGACTTCGAGCCCGGGCACCGTCAGCTGGCCCGCCCGTTCGAGGATGCGCTTGACCTCGTGGTGGAGAAGCGATTCGCGCTTCATCGCGGGGCTCAGGCCTTCGGGCAACTCAATGTCGTCGGGTAGCCAGTCCAGCGCATCTATGGCGGCCTCTGTGGCTTGGGCCCGAGCGTCCGACATCAGTTCCGCGTCATTCCAGTGCGAGCGCCAGCAGATGTTTCCTGCCACCAACTGCAGGCGCTTCCGAATCTCGGCCTGGTCCATCCCGGCGATGGACGAGTCGACATCGATCGTGATGGTCGGGATGAGGGTCGCATCACCTTCTCCATCCGCCTGTTCAGTGATGCCGCCGGTGAGCGCGACGCGGAGTGTTCTGCCGTCGTCGAGGGTCAGCATCGCGTAGGCGCGATCGCGGAAGTCGATGCTGGCCACGCGCACCCTCTGCGCGGGCGCTTCGACCCAGGCCTCGTGGATGGCGCCGCTCAGTCCCTCTGCAGTGGCAGACATGCGGCGGCGTGGAAGCTCAATGACAACTTCTTCTGCGAGCAACCGCATGGCCGCCGCTCTGGCCGCCAGGATCGCGCATTCGTCGCGCTGTGCACCTTCCGGGTGCCGGAAGTGCGGTCGCTTGATGACCTTGTCTCTCGCCGCGTTCACGGCGATCAAGGCCAGCCTGCAGCTCGGGCACTCGCAGCCGCATTTGCCGCCTCGATGATCGGCGTCGATTTCGCCGATGTAGCGGGGTTCGCCCGTTTCGATGTCACGAGCCCACGCCATCACCAGCTCGCCGAGAGCGGCCTTCGCGCTCTCGACCGAGGTCGGCCGAATCTCTACAGCGGGTTTGGCGACCTTGGCCATGCCTTCTCAGACTGTCAGCTGCGCCACCCGCTGGCGCATGGCCTTCTCCAGCCGCACCATGGCGTCGGCCAGGCTCGCATGGATTGTCGGCCACTGATCCTGCGACGACTTGTAGCCGCCATCGACGACGTAGCGGATGCGGCAGCCTTCGCCGTCAGGCAGTTCCTGCCAGTCGAGCACTGCACCGAAGTCACTTTCGATGGCGGCTTTCTGGGCTTCGAGCGCCTTGAACGCTGCCTTGTTCTTGACTGCCTGGCCGCTGCCGTGCGCGATCCACAGCTCGACCTGGGAGTCGGTCTGCCGGGCCGTGTAGCCCAACGAGAATCCGAACCGCCCGATGCCACCAAAAATCCAGCCGTCCTGCGTTGGCTTGCGGTTTGCGTGCACGTCGGTCTTGGTCTTCGCGTAGGCCAGCAGGCCTTCCCAGAACTTCAAGCGAAGCTCGTGCCGATCGGTCCGGCTCTGACGTTCGGCCTGCTTCTTCACTCCGATCTGCGTCTGGAAGTCGGTGGCCTCTGGCAGCGGGATCAGTTGCTGCACGTCCAGCAGGACGGTGCCGTCGCCCATCCTGTACGGCTTCATTCGCACGCATCGGATGTCGATGCCACGCTCGTTCAACCACATGACGGCCGTGGTGAGTTCCTTGCTGAAGTCGGCAGCTGCAAGGACGACGCGCGTGTCCTGCGCGAACTGGTCTTCGTAGACCTCCTCCCAACCCAGGAACTCCAGGATCGCGGTCTTCGCTCCTTCGATGTCAGGCTGTGCCTTGCTGCGATACCGGGCGAACGTGTCGACGAGTTGGTCAAACGTCATCGCAGAGATCATGGCCGCGTACCGCAAAGCCTGCAGCTCCATGTGGCCGCCGTCCTCCGTGCGTTTCAACTCAACCACCACCAGGTTGGCCTCGGAGTCGATACAAAGGAGGTCGATCCGCCGAGAGCTGTCGAGCCAGTCGCCGAACTCCTCGGCGATGACCATCAGCCGGTCGTCCACAACGCTGATCTGCTCCCGCAGCATGCGCTGAATGTCGTTGCGTTCCATGATGCCCTCGGCGCCGAACGTGGTCTCCGCGATCGGCTTCAGTTCCTTGGAAGTGACTTGGAATATTGGCATGCTGACTCCCCCTATTGCTCTTCACTGACCGTTGCCTAGTGGCACGAGGCTGTCGCGTTCAAGGAATGCCTCCTGCACCAAGCCCTCGCCATGTCGCCGTACCACCTCCCACAGCTCCAGGACTTCCTTGTTCGAGGTTCGCTCCAACGACGGTGCCCAGTGTGCGTACTGCTTCTGATAGAGGTCCGCACGCCCGCTGCTCGCCTGTCGGCACGCCCGTAGATGACTATCCAACTCCTGCGCGTCCGGGGCAACCAAGCCATCCAGGCGAGGCAAAGTCAGCGCAGTTCCCAGGCCTGCTGGATCGAGATCAAAGGCGCCGAACACCGGAACGGATGTCCGCCGCAGGAGCGCGTTCACGGCGTTGGCACGTGTTCCGTCCTTCTCGCCCCGGAACACGAATAGAGGGTGTTCGCCTCGCGACGCAAGATACCGCCGGTGCCAGCGACCGCACCGACGAAACGGCTCCAGGTTCTCGACAACGATGATCGAGTCGTGATCGCAGCTGTCAACGATCTGCTCCGCCGGAAGCACCAGGTGAGAGCCCAAGGGGATGAGCAGGTTTGAATTGGCCACCCGAAGCGGCTGGGATGGCAAGCACGTCACCGCAACCAAGCCCGCTGATGCTGCCACTCCAGCCCACTTCTCGTTGCCGCGAAGCGCCCAGGAGTCTGTACGGCCCAAGGCCTTCCAGGCGTCGGGCGAGGTGCTCGGGTCGATCTTCTCCAGTCTGAGCAGATCGCCCGCTCTGCCAAAGTCGGCGCTGCTGTACCTGACCTTGGTTCCAGTGATGGAGCCGATGCCGTGGACCTCAGCCAGGCGACGCGTGACCTCACCAAGTGGCTTCGATTCCGGCCTGCCTTGGACGAGACCAAGCAGGAAGGTGATCGACCTCTTGCTCTCTGCGCTCAAGGGGCGACCCCCCGCATTCCAAACCGTGGGCGCATACCGGCGAAGCAACTTCTCCGCTGCGCAGTGTCGCTCGCGCGGACTTTGGCGGGGGGCGAGATCAACGCCATTCAGGGGTGCTCGGCAAATGAGTGGTAGTTCGGCTTGCGCTTGCTCGCGTTCAATCTCCCGACTCGTGTTCTGTCGATTCGACCTTGAAGGAACGCTACAACGTCGCCGAACCGTGCGGCGGCAAGCAGCTTCCAGTTGCCCTTGAACTCTCTCTTCAGGGCGTTATGGATCAACATGTACTTGAGTCGGTCGTCCTTGCTCGTGTCGGCCTTTTGGTAGTCCTGGTAGCGCTGGATCAGGTACGTGAGGTACGAGATCATGGCCTGGTCGCTGCCGATGCTTCCCTGCGGCGCTGCGATCGTGACCTTCTTCTTCGTGACGTTGACATTGAGCGTGTTCGCCTGCATCGCACCCGGGCTGTTCACTGCGATCTGGCCCGAGTTGCCCTGGACCACCACGTTCGTGTAGTTTGCGAGAAGTCGTTCAGCCGCACGTGCGGTCTGCGGCGTGATCTCCAGCATCCCGCCTTGCTCATGGGCCTGCTTCATCTTCATCAGCACGTCCACCGTGTAGGTACGTTCGTCGGCATCCACGATCCGATGGTGGCGCGTACACAGGAGAATCAAGTTCTTCGCATCGTGCCTTGCCGCCTCGTCCTGGGCCGGGTCGTACCGTGGCCCGCCAGGCGACGCCGCCTTGATGTGGCAAATGTCGCCCGTGACGGTGTCGGATTCCTCGATGATGGGAAGCGCGCAATCTGGGTGGGCGCACTGATTCCGGCAGCGAGCGAAGAGGCGCTTCACAGTAGCAAGTGTCGGTGTCGTCATTCGTGGCCCAGACGCGAAGTCACGCTCACGTCGGAAAAAACGCGCGTGCCCGAGACCTCATCTTGCTGTGGCGCGAAGACGGGGACCAGGCGGAAGGCGTCCATCTCCTCACCGTCTTCCTCGATCAGGAGGCACTGAAGCCAGACCGCCATGGAGAGGTCGTCGAACTCGCGGCGATTGAACTTCCACAGGTAGGCTGAGAGGCCGTATCCATCGACCGACGCTTTCACATCGATGAGGAACTGGTGGAGCGCAATGTCGTACAGCTCGGGCTCCAGTTCCACGACCCTTCTGGGCGGCTCGCCGTCATCGGCCACCTGCTGAGGAACGAAGTCTTCGGCGCGTGCCACCCGCTCCGGGCCGGCGGCGAGCGTCGCCGCGATCGATGCCAGCTCATCGAGCGTGCCGCTCCTGAGCACGTCGGGGTTCGGCAGCACAGGGACCGGGTCGACTTTGAACAACCACGGTGGTGAGGTGTCGTCAACCGGGACATCGGGGCCCTCGTACCGTGGATGCAGTTGGAACAGGAGCAGGGCCTTGGCGAAGTTAGCGTTGCGCTTTTGCACCTCTCGCGTCTTGAACAGCATCCGCTGGATCGTGTTCCAAATCTCGGCGAGCTGTACCACCCACGCCTGCTGGTGCTGCGAGATCATCTTGTTGTATATCCGCGCCAGCTCATACATCTCGTCGTCGACAAGATGAAATGGAAGCTGTGTGGCGATCAGCTCAAGCACGTCGGCCTGCAGGTCCCGCGTTTCGTTGATGTAGAAAAGGTTCTGCCGCTTCTTTTCGTGAAGTGACTTGGCGGTGGCGAACTGGCTGTCCATCAGCGCCCGAAGGGTGAACACGTTGCGCTGGATGGCCTCGTGAATCGAGAAGCACTCGTCCTCGAACTCGGACTCTGCGTTGGCCATGTCGCGCAGCTCGCCGAGACGGCGCGCGTCGGACATGCTTTGCTTCAACCGCTTCAGCCGCTCAAGCTGCGGTGCAATTCGCGCCAGCCGATCGTAGGAACGGAGCCTCGACGTGGCCGCATCGAAGTGCCTTTGGAGTGTTCTCGTGAGCTTGAAGGTGCCGGCTTCGAATGGACGAATCGCCCCCGCATGCTCCAAGGCACGCACGCCCTTGTTGACTTCGGCCGTGTCCGTGATGGAGCCGTCGTGATACGCCCGCGAGACCAGCTCGCGGTTCGCGTACAGGACCTCGATGTAGGCGACGATCGGGTCAGTCGAACGAGCCACACCAACTCCCCGGCTTAGGGTCCAAAGGCTCAGCAGCAGGGCTGGATGTGGCCGCTACGCTCATTCCGGCGCTCCATCTGCCCGGGGCGCACCCTCGTCCGCGACCAGCTCAAGCTGATTGCTCGGCTCCTCCGGAACCACTGACGGCTCGTGATCCAGCAGGAAGGCAATCACCTGGTGCAGGTAGTCGATCTTCCCGCTCACCATGTAGATTTCGCGCTCGGCATTCCTCTCGATCAGGTAGCCGTCCCGGCGCAATCCGTCCAAGGCCCGCTTCAGGTTGTCGTGGACCGACGTGGTGACGCGCGAGCCGACTAGGTACGGCAGGACAGACCTGAAGTCCTCCAACAACTTCGGGCTGTTGCTGATGCGCTCGACAAGACTTGGCAGGTCTACAAGGCTTCCCGGCGTGAGCATCAGATCATTGCCAAGGGCCTGCTGTACGGTCATGAGGAACTGCATCCTCGGCCCATGCTCGGTCTTGATCTCGGCGAACTGCTTCCGTATGGCAGCCCGCTGGTCCTTGTCAACGCGGGTGTGCGCCAGGAAGTAGGCACCATCGTCCCCAAGGCGCGACAGCCGGTACCCGATCTCCTCGACCCACCGAGACACCCGTGCGTGCTGGTCTTGGTCCTGGAGAAAGCTGTACAGCGCAGGTTGTCGAAACTCGCAAATGAAGTCGCCTGCGAGAAGCGCATGAATGGCTTGTTCAAACATTTGCGGTCAGCTCCTTCAAACGGGCCGTCAACGCCGCAGCGTCCGGTACCGACGCCACCCACACCTCCTGATCGCCTGTGACCGTGACCAGGCTGTCGAACTGCTGCATCGAGCGCTTCGGCAGTTCCGGCGTCGCTGTGACCAGACGGATGCCGTTGGCCGTTAGCACATCGAGCATGGCTCGGATGTTTGGTGCGTCCAGGCGGCCCGTCTCGTCAATGGCCCACGTGATGATCGCCTTGGACCCACCTCGAACCATCTGAACGAAGCCACACAGCACGGCCATCAGAACGATGCAGGTGAGGCCGCTCGATGAGACGGCCTTGAACTCGGCAGCCGAAGCGAACTTCTTGCGCTTGTTGTTTTCGGTGACTTCGCCGCGAATCGTCACCTGGTTCGAGAGTTCGACCTTCATGCTCGACTCGCCGCCCCAGGCGCCCAGCACGGTCATCAAGGCTGCGACGAACTCATCGGAAGGCACCTCGTTGTCCCGCAGCCGTCCAACCTGCGAATCGAGGAACTCGATGAACGACTCCAGCGGACCCCAGCGCTTTTCCTCTGCGAGGCTGGAGCTGACGATGATCTGCAAGTCACTCAGCTTGTCGAAGCGGTTGTTCCCGAATTCGTCCTTCATGATGCGACGGCCGAGGCCGGCCTGCAGCGAATCGTTGAACCTGCGAACCTCGCGGTTGAAGGTCTTCAGCTCGTTGTAGAAGTCCCGCACCTGCCCGGCGGTATTCTTGGCGGTTTCGACCAAGGTCTGAAGCATCTCGTGATGCCTGAACTCGAACCACTGGCCAAGCTCCCGCGTCCAGACCAGGGGGTCGTCACTGCGCGACGCCTCGGTGCGCTCATAGAAGTCGCGAATCACCGACTGGTGTGCCCGCAGCATCGCTGAGCGGACCAGCCCGATCGACTCCCGCAGCCTCTGCGCGGACTGTTGATAGCCGGCCACCAGGCCGCCCGCCTTCACCTCCAGCGTTGCGACGGTAACCAGCGCAGCCTCGTTCTCCGTCTCAGGAAACGACTTCAAGGAGCTGGGGATGTCGTGCGCCGACAGGATTGGCAGAGCGTCGCAACCACGCAGCGCGTCCTTCAACCGTTCGATCTCGGCGGCTACGGCCGTCGCGATGCGGTTGTGCTTGTCGATGGCCTCGCGCTCGTAGGCGAGGATCGCTTCGTAGGCCAGTGCCTGCTTGGTCTCGTCGACTGCCAGGTCTGAGATTTGCGATCGCAGTTCGGGTTCGCGCTTCGCAGCACGCTCCTTCCAAGCCTTCCACTCTCCAACCAGGCCACGCAGCTTTTCGATCCGCGTCACCTCGTTGCTGTGCTTCGCAACTTCGGCGTCTGCTTCGGCAAGGCGGCCGGGGTCCACACCTTTCTCACGCAGCAGGTTGAGCTTGTCCGCCTTCAGCGTTGCGATGTCGGCCGCCTCTTGCGTAGCAATCGCCTTGTGCACCCCGTCGAGTCGGCTCAACTCGTCATCACGGGCCTTGTCGATCAGCCTGATCTTGCCGCGAACCTCGTCCTTGATGCGGACGCTCTCAGCCTCATACCGGGCCTTGATCGTGGTTGTTTCCTTCGCGAAGTCGGCCAATGCACCTTCGATCCTCGAACGGGCCTTCAGCGCCTGGTCCTTGCAGTCGGCCAGTTCCTGCGCCCGTCTGGCCTTCTGACCCTTGAGCTGTTCGGTTTGCTGCTTCAGCGTGCTGTCGAGCCTGCTGGCTTTGGATCGGGCAATGGCAACGGCCTCACCGGCGGTCCGCAGCGCTTCTCCCGCCGTTTGCTGCGCGTCCTTCGCGGTCTTCAATCGAGCCTCAACCGCGTCGAGTGCTTGCTCTGCTCGAACCTTTGAGGCCTTCAACGCCTCGACTGACAGGGTGGGGTCAGCTTCAATTCTGGCCAGGTCCAACTCGACCCCGAGCACGGAAGTCGAGCCCTCTGCCGACATGGTCGGACGCAAGTCGTCACGGTGCAGCAGCGAGGGCGCGATGACCTTCC
>WBZS01000206.1_pt1 | contig 66804 bp, 62 predicted proteins | sample 5204201 | NCBI WGS metagenome assembly WBZS01 (sample SAMN12344357, study PRJNA552823) | activated sludge metagenome | biome: Activated sludge suspended growth; feature: Nitrification reactor; material: Wastewater; isolation source: activated sludge from nitrification reactor of wastewater...
CATGCTCTCCTTTGGAGAGCATGGAACAACCCCGAAATTGGCGTCTAAGAATAGAGTTCGACAAGCCGGTTTTGAGGTGTATGCGTGGCGGTGCTTCGACCACGCGACATCGATAGCCGTGCTTGTTGGAAGAAATCGGTTATTTCGGCAATTAGGTTCAGGCAAAGTTTGCTGCTTTTGCAAAAAGATTTCGCCGGTTCATTGCAATTCGGCAATTGCCCTGATTTTTTGTGGTCAAACGCAAGCATACTTGTTCGGTCAAAAGTCTTTTGCCGATTGGCAATACCGATGATTCGGCTCTAATTTTGGAAATAGGGGGATTGGAAGGAACGCAACACTTGACAGCACCCGGAACTATGGGTAAACTTTCGACATCAGTTATCAAGCCAGTAAATCCATGAAATCGTTACTAGAGATTTACAGGCCGTCGGCAATCGGTCTATTGGAAAAAGACGTCTTCGATTGTTTTTGCATGGCACCGATCCTCAAACCTTGGCGTTCTTTCGCTGATTGAGGATTGGAGAAAAGTCCAGAGAACGAGTTTGGAACTCGAGGTCGACTTGAACAACCGTTGTGTTGAACAGTCACTGGAACATTATTGGCACTGATTCCTTGAGCAGTTTCTTACTGGAAATTGTTTCAGCGTTTTTGTTTAGAATCTCCCTTTTGGGACAAGGTCCGCAGTTGTGGACCAAACGTTTTTGTTCGCCGGATGTGGCGTTTGTTAAATCGCCAGCGTCTTTGGCTTCATATCATGGCTTTTTTGCGTGTCGCAATAGAGACCGCTTCTTTCAACCAACCCCCTTATTCATTCTTTTTGTCGCTGCAATTTCTTCTTTTGGTGATGCATGGCTAAAAAACGATTTCGTCCACGCGGTCCTGGTCAAGGCAGTTCTGGTCCTGGCGGCGGCCCAGGTGGTGGGCCCGGTCCTCGTCGCAGTGGAGGCGGCCCGATGCGAAGTGGTCGCCCCGGTCCTCGTCGACGTCCCGGTTCCGGCGGCGGTGACATGAATCGCGGCGGTGACATGAATCGCGGCGGTGAAATGAATCGTAGCGACATGAATCGTGGCGACATGAATCGTGGTGACTCGAATCGCGGTGACTCGAATCGAAATGGCCAAATGCGTCGCCGTGGGCCACAGTCAGATCGAGCGGGGGGCGAAAATGAATTTGTTGAAGAAGGTGCCGAGATCGAAATGATCGAATCGGTGGGGCTGCTGGAAATGCATCCTAACGGCTATGGATTCATGCGTGATCCGAAAAATGGCTATTCACGGGAACGATCGGACCCGTTTGTTCCAGGCACAATGATTGAAAAATACGGCTTGCGTCCTGGTGTGATGCTCCGCGGGAAAGTGCAACCCGCACGCCGCCAACAAGGGCCTCGGCTCCGCGAGATCATTGACGTCGATGGCGTGGCGCCAGATGAATATCACAACGTGAAATATTTTGACCAGCTCACAGCGGTCAATCCGGATTATTGGTTCAAACTGGAGACGGGGCCCCAGCCGCTGACGACACGAGTTATGGATTTGTTGACCCCACTCGGGAAGGGCCAGCGAGCATTGATCGTTGCCCCTCCACGTTCCGGCAAGACCGTGATGTTGCAACACATCAGCCATGGTATTTCCGAGAACCATCCGGACTGCAAATTGATCGTGTTGCTCATCGACGAGCGGCCGGAAGAAGTGACGGACATGCGCCGCAATGTGAACGGCGAAGTCATCGCGAGTAGTCTCGATGAAGACATTGAGAGCCATGTTCGAATTTCGCAGTTGATCATCGAACGCTGCAAACGTTTGGCCGAAATGGGCAAGGACGTATTCTTGTTGCTGGATTCGATCACTCGTCTAGCCCGTGCCTTCAATAAATGGGTGGGCAACACAGGTCGGACCATGACCGGTGGCGTCGATATCAAAGCCATGGACATCCCGAAGAAACTCTTTGCAACCGCTCGGTCTTTTGAAGAGGGCGGCTCATTAACAATCGTGGGAACTGCGCTCATCGACACCGGCAGCCGAATGGACGATTTGATCTTCCAAGAGTTCAAGGGTACCGGCAACATGGAGTTGGTACTGGACCGAAAGCTCGCCGATCGACGCGTTTGGCCGGCGATCGACATTTCACAATCGGGAACTCGACGCGAAGAGCTATTGCTTGACCCCGAGACGCTTCATGCAGTAACAATGTTGCGCCGCACGTTGGCCTCGATGCATCATGTCGAAGCAATGGAACAACTGGTTAAACAACTGGGCCGGTTTAAGACCAACAAAGAATTCATCACTTTAATTAGTGGAAAAATGGCAAACGACTAACCCTCGAGGTCTGCGATGCATGGGACTTGCTTGAAATTCATCGCTGCCTTGAAATTCATCGCTGCGTGTGTCCCTGCTCTTTTGGCGGTTCTGGCTGGAAACAAAACATTGCTCGCCCAGAAAACCGCAGGCGCCTTGGTGCTGAAAGGTGACGTCGTCGACGTGCTTCTGGGCGATGAGCTGTTTACGTCGTTACGTACCAACGAGTTTGCCAAACCAATTCTGTTTCCGGTATATGCTCCGGGACAAATAGCAGTAACTCGCAGTTTGCCCATGGCCCATGTGCCGGGTGAGGCGAATGACCATCCGCACCACAAGTCGATTTGGTTTGCCCATGGCGATGTCAACGGTGTGGATTTTTGGTCCGAAAAGGGATCAATCAAAACCACGCAGGTCGTGGTGGATGAAGAGTCCTTTTCGATCAAGCTCAAAAACGATTGGCTGGCCGGCGAAAAGAGAATTTGCCGTGATGAAACGACTTTTGCTTTTGGTTACACGTCTTCCGAACGCTGGATTGATTTTGACATCACCCTGATCGCCAGCGAATCCGACCTGCGTTTCGGCGATACAAAAGAAGGCCTGTGGGCCATTCGAACCCGCCCCGGTTTGCAGTTGACGGCAGACCCTAAGAATGGAGTGCCTGAAGTTTTTGGAAAAGCTTCGAACAGCGAAGGCGCGACTGGGACAGCGATTTGGGGCAAGAAAGCCAAATGGGTTCTCTATGAGGGCAAACTCGATGGAGTTGCGATTTCGATGATGATGATGGACCATCCCGACAATCTTCGCCACCCGACGACTTGGCATGCCCGCGACTATGGTCTGGTGGCTGCGAATCCATTTGGCCTGCATGATTTTCTCGGGGAAGCCAAACGTGCCGGAGAATATCTCGTCGCCCAAGGCCAGATCCTGCGTTTTCGGTACCGGATTCTGTTTGCAAATACGTCTCAAAAACCTATCGATCCGTCAGCGGAATATCAGCATTATGTTGAGCACGCCAAATAGGTCAAACATCAATCGTGAAAAACATGGCGGATGGACTCAGGGGACAATTCCTATTTCCTTTCTTTCGTTCGTTTCAGTTCGTGTAGCTCCTCAAGCAAAATCTCCATTTCCATTTTTTCGCGTCTAGAGTTGGGTGGGTTGGAATTCAAACTGCGGCCTAGCCATTCCTCAAAAAGGTTGATGGTTTCAAATTCTCTCTGAGCTTCGGCAATCATCGCCAAGATTACCAAATCGAACGCCAATTGGTCGCGCGCCGATGATTTCAGATTTTCGAGCAATACAGATTTGGCTTCCGCTAATTTTCCGGTTCGATACAAAGCCAAACCGAGAGTGTTTCGAAAAACGGGAATGGGACTCTCTTGGCAGGCTAGGCGGGCAAGCGCCTCGGATTGCGAATTGTCGCGATCTTGAGGAGGAGCGATCAAGGTTCGCCACGCCAAATTGTTGAGCGCAGTAGAATCGTTAGGCGCGATTCGATATTGTTCTTTGGCTTCATCAAGCAAAAATTTCCTTCCCAAGTCCGCGTCACCTAATTCGCCTCCCTTAAAATGCAAAGAAAATTCCAGAGCCCCTTTGGTCAGCGAGTTTTTCAGCGGAATCTGCTCACGCGGCCAATCCAAACCCGCCAATCGCAGTTCCTGATTCAATTCGGTCAGGTCCACGGCCTGAACCAAATTTCGCCCATTACTTCCGATCAAATACCTGCCCGATGGATCGAGATTTAGATAGACAGGAGGACTGAGTGACTGAATTAGATTCAATTGGCACAGCGGACGAAGGTCGTTTTCATTCGCCAGCGTCAGGCGATTCAGAGTCGTTTGAAACAGCATTTCATTTCCCAAACGGCTAAAGGTGACCTGTGTGCCAACTTGGGACTTGGAAATTGGTTCCTTACTGAGTTTGCGGGTCAATGCAGGAAAATCCCAAAAGCGAATTTCAGCGATATCCGAGGTAATGATTTCGGTAACGTCTGGATTGGCGAAAACTTGGGAGCCTTCTCTATTTTCAATTCGACCGACGATTTCGCCTGTAACAAAATTCCGGATTTCCACGATGGGCGATTTCCAGTCATAGATTGCACAAAAATCGGATGCGGAAAGTCGTTTGACACTCAAACCCAACGATGAGCCAATGGCTCGGCGAATTGCCCCGTCTTCCAAATTAAGATCGATGAGCGCTCCGTCCCCAGTTGCCACAACGGCCATGTTCTTCTCAGGAATGAGAAAGCCGCTCGTCAACCGCATGGATCGAATAATCTTGGGAGGGCCGATTTCAACAAGGTGAGAATCGGGATTCACTTGGAACGGCCAACGTTGGATGGAATTGGTGCCGAGAACCACAAATTCGTCACCTCCAGTCGAAAACTCACAAGCGATCGGTTGATAAACAGGTATCTCGCCAAATTTTTTCCAAGTGGCCGTATTGATGAACGAAACTCTCTCATTCGAGCACACTGCCACGATTGGCAATTGTCTATGAAAGGAAAAAAACTGCAGAATTTCGAATTCATCCGCCGTGTTCGTCACAATGTCCGTGATCAACCCGGGGCGCCATTCCAGGAATTGCAGAGCCCCATCGCTCATTGTCCAACCAATGGTCTTGTCGTCGCTGCTGAATTCAGCAGTTGTCATTCCACTTGTACTGTTGACCAGCACGCGACCCGAAAGGGCGTTGATTACTTTTAGCTGCAACGACCATGTTTGATAGGCAAGCAAATTCGATGCGGAATTCCAATCGATTCTAGAAACAACTTCCTCATGAGTCGGCACCGTTGAAACGAGTTTTTTTTCTGCGGCATTCCAAACTTTGATTCCCGTCTCATCCGCCACAGCCAGGAGTCGGCCATCCGGACTCCATTCGAGCGCTCTGGTCACAGAGTCTTCGACAAGCCATGAGGAATCGAAGTCACCGGAGGGGACCCGCAAAACGACCACGGAACCCGGTTGCGAGTACGCAAGCAAGTTGCCTTGGGGATTCAAGCGACAAAACGAAGCCGGGTTTTCCGTTCGATGTTCCAAAACAAGCCTTGTCGGACGCTCCTCGGAAATGTCCTCCACTGAAACGCGATTATCCGCGTGCCAATAGGCTGCTAAATCGGCACGATCACAAACGTCGCAACCCATCACGACTTGGATTCCAGCATGGACGGTTTGTCCTGTTTTTCGTCGCACGATTTGATGGGAATGTCCATTTTGGGCAACGAGAAAATCACCGTTGCGGCTAAAGCGAAGATAGGACGGAACGAAGCCGAGGTCGACGAACTTCGCCGCTTGCTTGCCTTGCGGGAATGGAGCCAAACACAACATTCCGTTTGGGTCAACAAATGCTTGAGATAGTCGATTTCGTTCGAGCGCGATGTAAGGTGTTGAGATCGGAATCTTTTTTTCGGAACGATACCAATCATCGCGGAGTAAGCACGACGCGGTTTCGTTTCGCAATGCGAAAATCAGGTCTTGCGACAGGCCATCCTTGGGCAATTGTCGGAGCTGGTTGAGCAAAGGGGTTAGTTCGGGGCCTTGGGTCATACGATGCGTAGCCACATCGTTTAACAGCGCGCGAACTTTGGCTTCGTTTTTTGCCTGTCCGCTTGTTCAAACAATACGATCGCCTCGTCTCGCTGCCGCTGGATGGCGCGATTGACAAGCAAACCGCCTGTCAGCGCCGCCAACGATACGATCAGGATGATCCCCAGGATCGTTGAAACTCGATTGCGAAGGCACCAACGCAATGCCTTTTCCATGGTACTGGTGCGGCGTGCCTGAATCGGTCGATCGAGCAAAAACAGACGCAAGTCATCCGCCATGGCTTGAGCTGTTTGATAGCGATTATCCCGTTGTTTGTTCAGCCCCTTGAGCACGATGGTTTCCAAATCGCGAGGGATGCCCGGATTCAGGGTCCGCAGAGAAATCGGCTCGTGGTTCTTCAACATCTCCATTAAGTGAACGCGATCCACCGCTTCGAAAATTGGGCGCAAGGCGAGCATTTCGTAAAGGGTCGCAGCCAAACTGTAGATGTCGCAACGTTGATCGTGCTGTCCCCGCAGTCGTTCTGGCGCAAGGTACCGCAACGTGCCCACGATATCTCCCGCTTCAGTCAAAGCCGCTTGATTCGTAAGCGTCGAGGTCTCGTCAATTTTTGCCAAGCCGAAGTCCGTAACCCAGGCGTTGTTGGCGGCATCAACCAAAATATTCGCGGGCTTGATGTCTCGATGCAAGATGCCCTTGCCATGTGCGTAGGCCAGGGCATCTGCTACCTGGAGTCCGATCCGAGCAGTGTTTCTGTAGTACTGCGCGCTTGACAACTGTTTGGAAAATTCGTCGACGCCAGTCGTGGAAGTCGTCGATAAGTAAGGGGCAGTTTTCTCGGGAATATCCCGAGTGGAGAACTCATTCGTTGCCGCCGAGTTGGAGTTGACCTCCAAGGCGGTCGCGTTGTTGTAAAATATTTGCTTTCGCGATTGTTCTGGAAACTTGCGGAGTTCCAGAATGACGTTGTCCAGACTGTGGCCGGGAATGAATTGCATCGCGTAAAAGCATACACTGTTCTCGGAACCTACATCGAAGACCGGAACAATGTTCGAGTGATGCAGTTGCGAGGCGAGTCGAGCTTCGCGACGGAATCGCTCGATTGCCAATTCGTTTCCGATCAAGTGGCGCGAGATTACTTTGAGTGCGACGTGTCGACCGAGCGAAAGTTGGATGGCCTCGTACACGACTCCCATGCCGCCACGGGCAAGCTCACGAAGGATTTGGTAGCCGCCAATGACGCTGTCCTTTTTTCGAAGCGCAGTCAGGTCTTCTGCGACGGAAGTTGACTCACGGACTGGTTTGTGCCGCTCCATGACACGTAATGCTGGGAATAGCTCCCGAATTTGTTGGGCCAATTGAGGGTGCTGAAGGCAGACTTCATCGAGCGCCGGTTCCTCACCACCCCGCTGCTGCGCAAGAAGTTGGTCGAGTAACTTGCCGAGTAGATCCGTGTCAAGTTCGCTCGGATTCATGGACCAAATTCCGAAGGGCTATCCTGAGGGAGACGCAGCACTGATTTTAGGCGACAAAGTGCGCGAATGTATCGATTGTTGGCCGCTGATGGCCTTAGCCCCAGAACGGCGGCGGACTCGGCGTTGCTGAGTTCTTCAAAGTGCCTGAGCACCAGGATTTCCCGGTCGATCGGTTCCAGTTCGTCCAAGGCGATCTGAAGGCGAACTTTTTGCTCTTCGAGAATGGCCGCATTACTGGGTGAAGTCAATTGCCCGATCAACTGCGCTGCGATGACGGCCGAGGTCGCGGCGGGAAACGGCTGGTGGAAGAGCGAAATTTCTCGCGCTGCGTCCCGGGCCTTGGTTCCCAAGTTTCTCCGATGCGCTGCCGCCAATCGTTGCCCCGTCAACGCACGCAACCAAACATAAAACGGGACGGATGGATTGTCCAAGAATTCCGGCAGCCGTTGCGATGCGTCGATCATCGCCTCTTGAATAATGTCCGATGCATCGACTCGCCCTCGAATCATTGAATGCATTCGTAAATCAACCATTGTCCGCAGCCGAGTCCGAAACGAATCCAGCAGTCGTCCCCAACCGACATCATCGTGTTGGGCCTGTCTCAGCGATTCCAGCGTTTCAGCCTCGTCAGGATTGCTTGCGGACATGGGGATTACCTGATACGAAAAATCACTTTTCCATTACCCGATCAGTTTACACGACAATTTGTGCGCCGACGGAAAAAGGCCAAGCCCAATCCTGCTAAAGCAAAGGCCCCGAGTCCGGTCGGTTCTGGGACAGAAGAAAAAACTCCAAACGCGTCGATGTCCGGAGAGCCTTCACCCCCCAAACCGACATCGTTGCCACCGAAAATTCGTGTCGCAAAAAGTGGACTATTTTTGTCGACACCAAATTGTCCTAAATCAAAAAGTATCCACGAGTTGTTGTTGCTCGCAACAGTTGTCCCAAAATAGGTTTGCATTTGCAGAGGATTCAAAGTTCCGGTCGCGAGGATTCCCGGCATCAAAACAGGATTGGTTTCGTCGTGGTTGGTGAAGACTCCATTGATCGTGTCGGTGCTGAAAAATCGGACGCTTTCGAATCCATTAAGTACTCCCGCACCCTGGCCCGGCATACCCGGCGGACTGGCATTCTGAACGTCAAATGCAATACAATCCGCCGAATTGAGCAACGCCTCGCTTACCCCCAAAAGTGCTGCCATATTGGTGTACAAAATCGGACCTTGAAAATTGGAAACCAAAATATCTACGCCTCCGCCCAAAGATGACCCGAGACCGTTTGGTGATCCCGTTGCCTGTGCGCCCCCAATACTGGACGACCCAGCCCAACGAATGTTGACTTGATCCCCAAAAGCAAGGGTCCCAAACGTGGACAAGGCAAGTAATACAATCGACGAGATTCGAAAAAACAGTTGATGTGAACGCATGGGATCTTTCTCATGGATGAAGCGGGAAATCGGCGAGCGAAAACCGTTTTCGTTTGCCTATTGAGAGTTCTGCGGACATGCGACTTCCATCCACTGGTTTTTTTCATATGCTCTTCATTTCCTGAAAAAAATCGGATTTCGGAGATTTTGAACAGCGCAAATCCGACCGTATTCAAGGGAGTATTTCACAAACGGATTGTGAAGCTGTGTAATTGACACAGATAGGGCAAAACATAGAATAGTGCGAGATTTCGGGGGATTACCGCACTTTGGAAGAGAGAAATCAGCCGATGGAGTTCGCGTTGTGCTACGAGGACATCGAAATAGGAGCACAATGGAACAGCCCAGGGCGTACGGTCACGGAGACTGACATTGTTAACTTCGCCAGCCACACTGGCGATTTCAATCCCTTGCATGTTGATGCTGAATTTGCTGCGAAGACGATTTACCGACGCCCGATTGCACACGGTTTGCTTGGCATCAGTTGGTCGGCCGGGCTGGGTAGCAATTATCCGCGGGTTAACACCGTCGCATTTTCTGCAGTGCGCGATTGGGAGTTTCTAAGACCGGTGTTTGCCGGCGACACAGTCAGGTTGGTAACGACAGTGCTTGACAAGGTCGCTAATGGCCGACGTACTGGCCGAGTCGCTTGGATGCTCAAACTAATGAATCAAAAGGACGAGATTGTCCAACAGGGAATCTTTGAAACGATCGTCGCCACGCGCAAGGGGGATCGATCGCAGGAAAGTGCATCGGAATCCAGTCGGATTGGCGATGCTTTGGAGGAGAACGTGCCACCGAAAAACTTGCGCGACGCCCAGTTTCGAAACAACGGCTTGTAAACGCGAAAGTCCGGCACGAATTTTCGAAAGAGATTTTTCGTAATTCTTCGCATCAATCACTGCGGCTAATTTAACTGCGACTCATTTAGATGACACCATTTGGTCATCGTCGTGCCAGTCATCGTCGTGCCAGTCATCGTCGTGCCAGTCATCGTCGTGCCAGTCATCGTCGTGCCAGTCATCGTCGTGCTATTCATCGTCGTGATTAGGGGCCTCAGCGCGAAAGACCGCGACGATATCCTCGACGGGAACCACAAACAGTTGGTTGTCTGACTCGAAATCTACCGGGATAGCATTTTTAGGATGAAACAACACCTTGTCGTATTGCCGGAGAGGGATGTCTTCGTCGTGATGAACGGCTGCGGAAATGGTGACAATCCGGCCGGTGATGGTCGGGATTTCGGCTGCATCTGGCAGCGCAATGCCGCCTTTTGTTTCTTTTTTGGGGTCGTCTTTCCGGACCAGAACACGTTTGCCGATCGGTTCGACGTAGTCCAACTTGCCTGGTCGCGGTTTACCTTTGGAAGACATGGTTATTCCCTTGGGATTTGAATCGCATCGATGATAGGCAACACCCGCCGGAATCGCTAGGGCTGTCCATTGGGCAACTGCCATGCGTCGTGTCGCGGACGGCATTGGGCCACATTGACACGGTTTTTCGAGCAACTTGGGCTTGAATTTGTTGTTTTTTTTGAGACAATTTTGCTTTCACATTTTTGAGACAACGAGCGGCAAGGCTGGGCGAACTTTTTCGGAAGTCGTATCTGCCGGCTGGAATCCAAAATAGCTTTGGGGCGAACAGGCCTCTGGCAAATTGGCGTTGAGAGTTCGTACCGGGCCGATTTGCCTTTTTTCTCCAAGACAGTTTGGTGAATTCTACGGATCTCAGACGTTGTTCGGCAGTAATCCAAGAAAAGGAAATTTGACGTGGCTGATATTTTGAATGTTTCGGAACGGAATGAAACGGGCAAGTTGCGGATGCGTCGACTGCGTGCCGGTGGAAAAATCCCCGCAGTGTTGTACGGTCATGGTCAGAAGTCTGCACATTTAACCGTCGATGAGAAAGAGCTCGAGGCAGTCATCAAGCACAGTGGGCACGTTGTGCAGTTGAAAGGCGCCGTGACTGAAAGCGCCCTGATCAAGGAAATTCAATACGACCACGTCAATCAAATTGTTTTGCACGTCGACCTGTATCGCGTGGATACCAAGGAACTTGTGGAAGTTACTTTGGAAATCATGCTCAAGGGAACGGCCAAGGGTGCACTTTCCGGTGGCGTCGTAAATCATGTTTTGCATGAAGTTGACATACGCTGTCCGGCTTTTGCAATTCCAGAACGTCTAGAACTGAAGATCGGTGAATTGGAAGTCGGTCATTCAATTCGAGCCAAGGAATTGATTTTGCCTGAGGGTGCCTCGTTAGTCGGTTCGCCTGAGCAAATCGTCGTCCAATGCATGAAGATTGTGGAATCTGATCTTGACGCAGCGGCGACGCCAGCGACGGGTGTTGAGCCAGAGGTGATTACTCGCAAGAAGGAAGAAGTCCCAGAATAGTCGACTCCATTCTGGATTTACCGATCCTTCTGCGCGATCAATGCAACTGGCGATCAATGCTACTGGCAATCGTTGAGGCTGGCGGTCAATGCAACGGCGATCGTTGAGGCTGGCGATCGATGCGGACTGATCGTTCGCATCGATGGTTGTTGAAGCGATCATCGGGGAACGAGCAAAGCGAATCGGTAGCGAAACGGTGGCGACAAAATGAAGATCATTGTCGGGCTGGGTAATCCTGGTATGAAGTATCAGGGGACCCGGCATAACATCGGTTTCGACGTTATCCAGAAGCTTGCCGAACGTTGGGGAGTTTCCCGATTTCAGGCTAAACATGACGGGGAAATCGGGGAGACATTGGTTGGGTCGGAAAAGGTTTTGTTGGTTCGCCCGCTCACTTACATGAACTTGAGCGGAAATTCGGTAAAACCATTGGTAGATTTTTTCCAACTGCCGCTTTCGGAATTGTTGATAATATGCGATGATTTAGCACTTCCGCCAGGCAAGATTCGCTTGCGCGGACAGGGATCGTCGGGCGGTCAAAAGGGCTTACAGAATATCTGTGATCGGTTGAGCACTCAAACGGTGCCAAGACTACGAATCGGTATTGGTGAAACTCCCGAGCATTGGGAAACTTCCGACTTTGTGTTGTCGAAGTTCACAAAGTTCGAGAAGGCAACATTTGATGCCGCAGTTGAAATTGCTGCGAACGCCGTCGAAGAATGGATCCGCAATGGACTCCTGCCAGCGATGAATCGTTTTAATGGCGAAACCAACCCGCAGAACTCGTGAGTGTTACTCACAGCCTGCTTGTTTTTTTTATGAATCAAACCACCAGAAATAATTGCGACGGAGATTTCAAGTTGTCTGAGCACGTTTTCGAAACCATGTTTATTTTGAATCCTAACAGCTACGCCAAAAATCCTGGAGGTGTCGCGAACACCGTGGAAGATTTGGTCAAAAACGCTGGTGGGAAGATTCTTGCCAGCCGCTTGTGGAACGAGCAGAAGTTGGCGTATCCAATTAACGGTCATCGCAAGGGCGTTTATTGGTTGACCTATTTTTCGTTGGAAGCAACGGAAATGCCGAAGTTCAATCGTGCGTGCCAATTGCAGGACATGATCCTGAGGCACTTGGCGATTAAAGTCGATAACCGAATCGCCGACACGTTGGTGTCTGTTGCGAAGGGCGAAAAAGTTCTTCCACAACCAGAACTGGTCGTTGGCAAGGTCACAGTGGATGTGGCTGCGGATGAAGAAGAAGTCGAAGAGTAAATTTGACTTCCGAAAATCGTTCTCCGGATCGCGAGGGACCCCTCCGGTTTTGTTAACCAGGGATCGATGTCATTGTTCGAAAGTTTAAACCATGGCCAGTTACAACCTAGTTATCCTCGTCGGAAATTTGACCCGCGATGTGGAGTTGAAGTACACACAAAACCAATTGGCGATCGGCAAGTTCGGCTTGGCAGTCAATGATCGCGTGAAACGAAACAATGAGTGGGTCGACGAGGCCACTTTTGTGGACATCACTTTGTTTGGGCGTACGGCAGAAATCGCTAACGAATACTTATCGAAAGGTTCATCGGTACTGATCGAAGGGCGGCTCAAGCTGGATACTTGGGAAACGGATGGACAGAAACGCAGCAAATTACATGTGATTGGCGAACGAATGCAAATGCTGGGAGCCCGTGGGGGTGCCGCAAGCGGCGGAGCAAGCCATCGATCGCCAACCGGTGCTCAAAGCAGCGAGTATGAAAACGCGGACCACATTGCGAATGCCAATCGCCAGTCAAACGAAACCGGCGACGTGCCATTTTAGCAAACCGTCCCGCAACCAATGTTCTAATCAATAAATTACGGAAATTTTTTTAAGACTTTGCAAGGCAGTTTATGACGAACACAGCGAAACGAAAACCGAAATTCAAACGATTGCCCCTGGGACCACTGGGCGGAATCGAGCTTCTCCTAATTCAATCAGTCGATGGGCTCGGACGCCAAGGCGATGTGGTCGAGGTGAAGCCGGGATACGCCAATAACTATCTTTTGCCCCAGGGTCTGGCGACGATCGCCAGTGATCACCACAAACGAATGGTGGATAAACATCGGGCGAAACTGCAGGCGATCGAGCAAACCCGATTGAAGGACTTGCGCCTTCTCGCTGAAAACATTGGCAAACAAAGCGTCACGATCGAGGCCAATGCCAATGAAGAAGGTCACCTCTACGGCAGCGTTACCGCTCCCGATATCGTGGCTTCACTCAAACAGGCGGGCTTCAACCTCCACAACGATCAGATTCGTATGGAAGGCGTGTTGAAAGAACTTGGCTTGTATACCGTCCGGGTTCATTTGCACAACGACATTGAAACAGACCTTAAGGTTTGGGTCGTGCCGACCGTGCAAGACGACAAGAAATAGGCCAGAGAATTTCGGTTTGAGGGGATTGAGATTCGCTCAGACTTTTTTGAAACCGGCGAGATTTGGAAACCGACGACTTTTCCGCGTCGGTTTTTTTCTTGCGCTTGGACGATTATTTTTCGAGCCGAAGTTATTAGCTAGCCTTTCGCTGGTTTTCGGCTGGCTATCGAGGATTCAAGAAGCCCCCGCTGGACAACAGCAATAGGCCCATGGACTATAGGCGCCCGTTCGCTTGATTGTTGGTCGTCGACCTCTAAGATGGTGGACGAACTTCTTTGAACAAAATGGATTTTAAGAATATGTCTTCTGGACCTACCAATCGAAAACTCCGCGGAAAAAAGCAACGGAATCCAACGCTGGCGGACGTTCTTGATCGAGAGCAGCCCTTCAACCTGGAAGCCGAGACAAATGTTTTAGGTAGTGTGATGTTGATGCCCGAAATCTGCGATGACATTATCGCAATTGTTCGGGAGGAAGACTTCTTTGACCCGGCTCACGCGAAGTTGTTCCACCATATGCGGGAGATGCATTCCTCGGGGCAGCGCATCGACGTGACCTTGTTGCGAGAACGGCTTTTGGCTCATGGGGATTACGAGGCAACCGGAGGAGCGGCCCAATTGGCCCACATTTTTTCTTCCGTCCCCACACCTGCGCATGCGAAATACTACGCCAAAATCGTTCAGGAAAAGGCGACCTTGCGCAGCCTGATTGCGACTTGCTCGGAAGTAATGACAGCGGCATTTCTGCCCAATGAAGAGCCTCATAAATTGCTTAACCAAGCCGAAGAAAAAGTTTTTGCAATTCGCGAGAGTAGACATCCCAGTAACTTGAAGTCGCTCGATCAGGCGTTGGAGGAAGCGATCACGCGGCTAGAGGCCAAGGCGCGAGGTGAGTTCTTGGTCGGGGCAGTCGACAGCGGCTTCAAGGACCTCGACAACCTATTGGGCGGTCTGCACGGTTCCGAACTGATTATCATTGCAGCGCGACCGAGTATGGGTAAGACTGCGTTCGCGTTGAACATTGCTGAGCACGTATCGATCGAAGTAAAACGACCGGTGCTGTTCATCAGTTTGGAAATGGCAGCAATTGAACTGACGGAGCGAATGTTGTGCTCACTGGCGCGTGTGAATGGCCATCGTTTGCGAAATGGCACGCTTCGTACCGAAGACCGCAAACGGCTGATCACAAAAGCTGGACAAATCAACTCGGCCAAAATGTTTATCGATGACTCGCATAGTCAATCGATTTCCGAAATAGCGGCGACAGCGCGTCGAATCAAACGTAAGGTCGGCGATTTAGGATTGGTGGTCATCGATTATCTACAGCTAATTGAGCCGGACAATTCACAAGACCCTCGCCAAGAGCAGGTCGCCAAAATTGCTCGCCGTTTGAAGGGCTTGGCGAAAGAACTAAAAGTTCCAGTGGTTTGCCTGGCGCAGCTCAATCGACAAGCCGAGGACTCTCGCGATCATCGACCGAAGCTGAGTCATTTGCGCGAGTCGGGTGCGATCGAGCAAGATGCTGATGTGGTGATGTTCGTGCATCGCAAGGACTACTACAAGGCAGGCGATGAGTCGGATCAAGAGAATGAGGGCAAGGCACAAATCATTATTGCCAAGCAGCGAAATGGTCCGATCGGTGATGTCGATTTAGCATGGCAGAAGGAATTCACCCGTTTTGCAAATCTAGCGGAAGACCGTTACAGCGAATTCGACGAGACGCCCGCTCGGCAAGACTTTTCCGAGCTGTAATTGCGAAGGGGGAAAAGATTGGACGAGCGTTTGAGTCAAAGGCGTTCGCGAATCAATAAGCGCTGGTGTCTTTGCCTTGGCCTTTGACAATCACCTCCGATGCGCTGGTCCCAAGTCGCGTAGCGCCAGCCTGCCGTAAGGCCTCTGATTGTGCAAAATCGCGCACACCTCCAGATGCCTTCACTCCGATTGAACAGCTCCGACGCATCAACTCAACGTATTCGACCGTTGCACCGACGTAGTTGTAATCACCATTCGCCAGCTTCACAAAACCAAATCCAGTTGAAGTCTTCACAAAATCGGCACCAGCCCTTTCGCTAAGACGACACAATTCGGCGACGACGGTTTTGTCGGTGAAGTAATCGGTTTCGAAGATCACCTTGACGATGGCCTTTCGCGCATGACCGGCAGAAACAACGGCAGCGATATCCCGGCGGACATAGTCCCAATCGCCTTGAATGGCCTTGCCAATATTGATCACCATGTCCAGTTCCACGGCGCCTTTGTCGAGTGCCCATTCGGATTCGGCGACTTTGATTTCAGTGGGACTTGATCCATGAGGAAAACCAATGACCGTGCCGACCAACGTATTGCTGCCGCGGAGCGTTTGCACTGCCAGAGGGATCGAATAGGGCTTTACGCACACGCTCTTCAGATTCAGTTTTTTGGCCAGTTCACAACCGGCCCGAATCTGCTCATCGGTCATCGTTGGATGCAGTAGTGCGTGGTCGATGAGCCGCGCAATGGGTTCACTCACGGGCTGGTTCCTCTGGTGATTTTGTGGTTTCTGTGAGGTTGATTTTACGGTGCGTAATGGTTCGCGAAAGATCGCGATTGATGCGTTGGGAGGGGAGTAAGGAGCCCGTGGAGTTACCCATGGAATCGGAATCGCTGCCCCCCGCGACTGCTCGCGACAGGCGCCTCCGGGACTCCTTGAACATCCTGGCGACGAACGCCCACATTCCCAAGGCACCGACCAGCACAACTACGGATGCCAGGAGGGCCATGCGGGAAAGTCGCTTACCTAACTCATGGGATGGTCGAACAACTGCTTCGTAGTTTTCCAGAACGACAACTGCCAACCCAGATTCCTCGCGATTGCCGTTTTCGGCAGTAAACTCAATTTTTCCAGTTGCCGCCAAGCGCTCATCGCGAAAATTGACCCCAGCCTCAGTCTTGCCCAAAGGGTCCATGAAAATCAAATTGTGAAACTGAATGGGATCAACACGAACCGTCGAAAATTCTGGTGGCTGAGGCTTTCGCTTGGCACGATATTCGCCAAACAAAGGGTGCTCCAAAATTGCACCAAAGTGTTTGCCGGGCCGGTTGTCGAACAACATCGCATATTGATTGGTGCCTTCGTCAAAGTGCACGAAGTCGCCCATTTGAACCGTCAAGCCGACGATCGCGACAATGGTGTCTCCATCAAAGATCGGCGTGGAAAACGCGATTTTCCATGTTTCGCTTTGCTCACTCAAAAACACTGAACTCAAAAAGGGCCGCTGGATGTGCGTGCGTTGATTCGGATCGTCGTGAACTTGGAACCTCCGTGATGCACCGGGGCTTTCGTCGACCAAATCCGCAATCAAACCGGTAAAATACGAGCGGAAGCTGTAATTTCGGCCGATCGTGTTAACTCGAGTTTCGGGACCACCCGGATCGAGCTTTTGAAAAACGCCAACCAGCTGATTCCCTTGCAAATCATACACCCACCAACTTGCGACGTCCTTCAGTTTCAGTTTGTTGTGATGGTTTTGCAAGAAGTTTTGCAATTCCAAACGCGCGGGCGCGGCAATGAACTCATTTCGTTTCCACTTTAGCGAATCATCGTTGTTTCGGTTCGGATCGGACAATTGCCGTCGAAGTTCCGCGAACGGATCGTCCGCGAGCAGCGTCGTCACGTGGTTTTTGAATTTCTCATTTTGTGAAAGCCCTTGGATCTCGCGGAAATAACTGTCTATTTGTTCGCTGGCACTGCGGGCCGCGAGTTTTGCGGCGAATCGATTGCTCTCAATCGCTTTCTCTGTAATCGCCCGGTCGGAGTCAAGTACCGCTTGGCGATAGGCTTGCCATCCGAGCACGATCATGACGGCCAAGAGCAACATTGGGCCGACCAATCCGAGAAACAACAGAGGTCGCCGGCTAATTGAATCTTGCCGTTGCTGCAATGCCAGAAGCACCCCTTGTACGCTGTCAAATCGTTTCTTGGGTTCGCTTGCGATGCAACGATCAATGATCTCAGCAAGTTGTCGATCAACTCCCGGAACCTCGCGATGCCGGTTGGGCCGCGGAGAGGATTGAATTCCCTCTCGATAAGCTTCCAACCGATGTCGGATGTCTCCCGTGGAATCCAAATTCGTCGAAAGCGTCTTCTCGAAATAGGGTGGGCACCCGGTCACCATGACGTAGAATAAGGCACCGAGGGCGTAGACATCCCATTTTGCATCGGGCACCGCCAACAGGTCCGCCTGTTCCGGCGCCATATAAAACAAGGTCCCCAGAGAAGGTGTGGCATCGTTCGACAGGCGAGATTGGCCGAAATCCGCAAGTCGCGGCTTACGGTCTTCGTCCAGCAGCACATTGCCTGGTTTCAAATCGCAATGGAGAACGCCCTTGCCGTGCAAATGCATCAACCCTACGGCGGTTTCATGAAAGATCTCCAGCGCTTCGTTCACGGGCAATTTCTTCTCAGCACGAAGTAAGTCCTCGAGCGATCCCCGCTCGATGTAGTCCATGACGTAGAAGGGAGGGTCAGAATCCCAGCCAACGTCCAGCAACTGAACGACGTATCGGTCGGCGGATAGCGTAACAAGTTTTTCGACTTCCTTGGCTAATGCCCGAACATCGGCTACGCTGCGTCGATTATAGAATTTGATGGCAACGCGACGGCGAGTCGTTTCGTCAATGGCCAGCCAAACCTCCCCGAAAGCTCCGGAGCCGAGATGTTTGACCATTGAGTAACCGTCGACCTCTTTCGGTGGACGCGCACCGGTGCGACTGATGGCTTGAGCCTGTTGCAATTGCTCCGTCGATTGATGTTGGGTCTTTTCGTTCGACATGCTGTCTGATCAGGTGCCCGCGGCAAAACAAGGTGGCGGTGGTGACCACGAATTTTACAACAATCCCTCTGTGGGCGAAATCGCAACATGAGTTTTTGCCAACTTTGGGAGCAACGATAGCTGCGACTTTGTTGCCGTGCACTTGTCCAAACCAGAGTTGTAGAAAATAGTAATTTTCGCCTTAAGCTCGATTTACAGTCATTCCCCCGCAAAAGTTTCGAATTCGTTATGGCTAATTTGTTACCTGAACGACTAGTTCAAGCAGTTGTTTTCGACATGGACGGGCTGATGTTCAATACTGAAGATATTTACGACCGAGTCGGAAAATCTTTGCTTGAGCGGCGGGGGCATGAATTTTCGTTGCCGCTCAAACGCCTGATGATGGGTCGTCAGAACCGCGAAGCCTTGCAGATCATGATCGACCATTGTCAATTGTCGGACTCCGCCGAAAGTTTGAATTTGGAGTCGAACGAGTTGTTTCTCGCAATGCTGCAGGAAAATATCCAGATGCTTCAGGGGCTTGAGCTTTTATTGCAATGGCTGGATCAAAATCAAATTCCCAAGGCAGTCGCGACCAGTAGTTCACGTGTTTTGGCCGAGGCTTCGTTGGGCTTTTTTGATTTAGTTCCCCGTTTCAAATTTGTTTTGACGGGTGACGATGTGATTCGCGGTAAACCAGACCCCGAAATCTATTTGCGTGCAGCGGAACGACTGCAAATTTCACCCGATCGGATGCTGGTGCTGGAGGATAGCGTCAACGGTTCGCGAGCCGCAGTTACGGCCGGGGCGATTACGGTCGCCATTCCGGGGCCTTACAACGTGGTTGGCGAATATGGTCACGTGCACCATGTTGCCTCGGCTCTCGACGCCCCGTTGATTTGGAGTTTGCTGGAAACACGGGTCAATTGAGACCGATTAGAATAAACTGGGTGTTTGCCGCGGAATTCTCGGTCTCGCCTTATGAAAGGCCAAAATTGTCACGAGGGGATGGCCGTCAAATCCCAACCTGTCGACGAAAAAAAAAGCGACCGAACCAAAATTTAGGTTGACGATTTCCGGTCCGCTTTTCTAAAGTGGAACGGAGCGTTGGTTTTTGGTTTCTTGATGTCCAGAGTTTCTGGTAAGCTTCAGGTTCCGCCCGCCGAGTAAGTCAGGGCTTTCGGAAAAACAGTGGCGCGATTATTGGGTGGTGGTTAATGGCGATTTCTGGAATCATTTTCGACGTCGAAGATATTTTTTTCGACGGCACGTTTTGGCACCGTTATCTCCACCAGACCGCCTGTCGTTTGGGGCGTCAGCAACAGTTTGACGATTTGCAGGCAGATTGGCAAAAAGAATTCTTGCCTAAAGTTTACGCCGGTGAGTTGCAGTACTGGGACGCCTTAGCGTCCTTTTTTCGTTCATGGGGTTTGAACGAATGCGAAGTGCGAGAGTTAACTGCAGTGTCGCAAACTCGACTCAAGCAAGCACAGGCCGGTTTACGTTTGTTTCCCCGTGTTAGCGAAACATTACAAACATTTAAGAAACAAGGCTTGAAAGTCGGCGTGATTAGCAATTCGATTCACGAACCCGCCGCTTTCGTCGAAATGTTGCAAAAGATTGGGTTGCGAGTCGATCTCGATTATGTTGCCACCTCTCGAGGCGCGAGACGACGAATGCCCGATCAAGAGGTTTTTATGGCAGCAGCTGTGACTTTTGGTGTTCAGCCAAATCAAATCGCCTATGTCAGCGTCCGCTCCGAGCGATTGATGGAGGCTTATCGATTTGGGCTTTCGTCTATCCGTTTGATCAAAACAGGGCCAAGCGGTCCGAACTTTTCCGAGAGCAACATCCCCGCGATCACCAGCTTGTCGGAGCTTTTCAAGGCCATCGCCAAGATTGACGCACCCCAAAGTTCGCTTGCTCGACAGATTTAGCCTTTTGCTTACAATTGCACCTTCAAGAAATTACAAGCAATCGGCTTCGCCTATTTTTTTTTAGGCAATTGCCGGTTGGATACGAAAGACGATCGAGCTATTTAATGAACAAGACGGCAGTTATCCTCGCGGCTGGTAAGGGCACACGAATGAAATCCGATTTGCCCAAGGTACTTTGCCAGGCAAATGGAAAACCGCTAGTGAAATACGTGATTGATGCACTGCGAACGGCTGGTGTCGATCAGTTGATTGCAGTTGTCGGTTATCGTGCCGACCTTGTTCAGCAAGAATTGGCGTCGGAACCCAGGCTGAGTTTTGCTTTTCAAACTGAACAATTAGGCACTGGCCATGCCGTCATGATGTGCCGCGAGCATTTACAGGGGTGTTCCGGACCAGTGGTGGTCGTTGCGGGCGATTCACCAATGTTGCAGGCCGAGAGTGTCCGCAAAATTCTAGAGGAATTCGAATCCACGGGGGCGGCATGTGTTCTGGGAACATTGAAACATCCGAGCCCCCATGGTCTGGGTCGAATTGTACGTGATGAACAAGGTAATTTTGAGCGCATTGTCGAGGAAAAGGATGCATCGGCCCAGGAACGGCTGATCAACGAAGTGAACATGAGCACCTATGTTTTTGACGCCGTCGAGTTATTGCGAGGCCTTGATCAATTAACGAACAGTAATCAGCAAAAAGAGTATTACATCACGGATTTGCCGGCGATCATGCTCGCTAGGGGCTTAACGGTGCGGGCCCTGCCGGTTCTCCAGCCAATCGAAGCTCTGAGCGTCAATACCGTCGAACACTTGGCCGAAGTCGAACAAGAACTCCAGCGAATGGAACGAAATTAATGCGCGAACTCAAGATATTCAGCGGGCGGGCAAACCCGGAACTGACGCAGAAAATTTCGAGCTTTTTGCATTTGGAATTGGGTGCATGCAAATTGCAAACATTTCCGGATGGAGAGCTGCATTGCAAAATAGAAGACGTTCGCGGGCGCGACGTGTTTATTGTTCAGCCAACCTGTCCACCCGTAAATGACAATTTGATGGAGTTATTGATTTTGATCGACACCTGCCGTCGCGCAAGTGCCGAGAGGATCACCGCAGTGATTCCGTACTTCGGATATGCTCGCCAGGATCGCAAGGACGAGGGGCGGGTACCGATCACAGCCAAATTGGTTGCGAATATCATCACTCGCGCCGGTGCAGATCGTGTACTTTGCATGGACTTGCATGCGGCACAGATCCAAGGATTTTTTGATGTGCCCGTTGATCATATGTATGCGGGATCGGTCTTAACGGCACACTTCCGGACTTTATTTAGCGATCCGAATGAGATTATGATCGTGAGCCCGGATGAAGGCAGCATCAAGCGAGCGGTCGGACATGCAAAACGGTTGGGTGGCAACATCGCGATCATCGACAAACGCCGACTGGGTGCAGATAACACCCGTCAGGAAAATATTATCGGCGGACCAGTGGAGGGTAAAATCTGCCTGATGTTCGACGACATGATCAGTACCGGTGGATCCATTTGTGGCGCGGCGGATTTGCTTCACAAATTGGGGGCCAAGGAAATCCATGTGGGTGCGACGCACGGTGTTTTTGCCGGGAACGCCATTGCCAAGTTGGAGGCGGCACCGATCAAAAGTGTTGTTGTTACCGATTCAATTCCGCTGGCCCCGGAAAAACAGATCCCCAAAATTCACCGATTGTCGATTTCCAATCTATTAGGAGAAGCGATCCGGCGAATTCATCAACACAAATCGATTAGCAGCATCTTTAATGATGATCCAGCGGTCCAGGACTAACCGCAAAGCATTTTGCCAATGAGGAAAGAAGTCTGCTCCTTACTTTTCTCCCAGTTTACCGAAGCGAAGCGACTCGAGGGATGAAAAGTTTGCTGGGTGATAGTTCAATGTCCCCGATTTGTTGATATACTGGCGGGTCTTGCGACGAAGATCGACGCAAGGATCGTTTGCAAATAATCGGCGATCACACACCAGAATCTTGGCCTTACATCCACGAGGGACTGTCTGTGGCAAAAGTCAAACTTGATCAATGGGGAACGAGGCTTGGCGTCATTCTGGCCGTGTCTGGTTCCGCAGTGGGATTGGGGAATTTTTTGAGATTTCCAGGACAGGCCGCCCAATACGGTGGTGGCGCGTTCATGATTCCGTATTTCTGTGCGCTGTTGTTCCTCGGAATTCCAATTGGCTGGGCTGAGTGGACGATGGCGCGTTATGGCGGACGAAAGGGGTTCCATTCGGGTCCAGCGATCATGGGTGTCGCGGGACGTGGGAAGATTGCCCGTTACCTTGGTGTCTTGAGTATTTTGATTCCACTGGCGGTTTCTTTTTATTACACCTTCGTTGAAGCTTGGTGTCTGGGCTATACCTGGCATTTTCTTGTCAATGGCGGCGTCGGTGTCGACCCGACGGCAACGATCGAATTGCAAAACGCAAAGTCGGCTGAATTCTTCGTAAATTTCACTGGCGATTCCGCTAATGGAGCGATCTTTAACACGTCGATGGAGACTTTGGTGTTTTGGGCGATCGTGTTTGCGGTCAACGTTTGGTTGATCTACCGTGGAATTTCCGGAGGGATCGAAAAGTTCTGCTCGTACGCGATGCCCCTGATGGCAATCTGCGCCGTTGTCGTTTTGATTCGCGTAATGACTTTGGATGCCAACCCAGCTAACCCGGAGCAGAATGTATTGAATGGTTTGGGTAGCATGTGGAACCCGGATTGGAGTGCCCTCAAAAACCCAGCAGCATGGTTGGCGGCAGCCGGACAGATTTTTTTCAGCCTATCCGTAGGGTTTGGCGTCATTCTCAACTACGCATCCTATTTGCGAAAGCAAGATGACGTCGCCCTTTCTGGGCTAACGGCCTCGGCAACCAACGAGGTTTTCGAAGTTGGATTTGGAGGTTTGATCACATTACCTGCAGCGTTCGTTTTCTTGGGTGCCGTTGGAACGATGGAAGCAGCCAAGACGGGGACGTTTGGTTTGGGTTTCAAAACCTTGCCGGTGGTGTTCGCTCAAATGGGGCCGCTTGGACAATACGTCGGAGCTATTTTCTTCTTCATGCTGTTTTTGGCAGCGATCACTAGTTCGATTTCGATGTATCAACCAACTTTGGCATTTCTGCAAGAAAGTCTTGGTATTAGCCGCATTCGGGCCACGTCCATAATGGTTGCGGTGTGTTTAGTCGGTTCCGCCTGCGTCATGTACTTCTCTAAGGGCGGTCAATTCTTCGGCACGATTGATGATTGGGTAGGAACCTTTTTCATTTTCATTTTGGCAGCAGTCCAAATTGTCTGTTTCAGTTGGATTTTTGGAATCGAAAGAGGATGGCGAGAGCTTCATGCCGGCGCGAAGTTCAAAGTGCCATCCCTTTTCAAGTTTGTGATGATGTACGTAGCACCACTTTATCTTCTGGTGGTTTTTGTTGCCTTCTGCATCAACAACCTGCCCACTTGGATTGCAGACGTCTCCGCTAGTCCAATGAGACAAGGCGCGTTGTTGCTCGTCGCGGCAGTCACATTGTTCTTGGTTCTCTGCATTGCGATCGGTGAGAAGCGTTGGCGTGATGAAGGGCTGGATGTTGATGACGACAAGCCATTAAACGATTAACCAACTTAATTGCGAAGGAAACTAGAATGGAACCGCTTGGCTGGGTGTTTATGATTCTGTCGTTGGCTTTTGTCTGGGGGTTGACTGGTTGGTGCTATTTCAAGATTTTGACAGCGCCCGCAGAGAAAGATTAAATAAAAATGTCCGACCGCCAAAACAAATCGTCGGATGAGCGATCGTCTCGAATTCCGAGTGTCGCCGCCAAGACAATAAACCCCCGGCATGTCATTTTGGCGATGTTTAGTTTTCTGGTAGGTGCCATGACGATTGTGACATCGATTTTCGGAGCCTACTTTTTTAGTCTGGTTTGGTCCGATCCGTCGATGGCGGCCGTCGATGGAGGAGCGGTCGGAGACGCAGCACAAGGGGAACCTGGAATTCTCGGTTTCTCAAAGGTCATATTTTTCGTGACGATTGGAGTGGCGGTACTTCAGTTGATTGCAGGTGTCGGGCTACTTATTGATCGACGTTGGGGGGTAAGCTTATCGTTGTTGTTGGGCGTCGCTAGCGTCTTTGTTTTGGTGCTCAATCAGGTTTACTTCACGCAAGAAAGAACTTCTGTCATTTTTGGATTGGTTTATCCTGCGATTGTGATCGGGTGTCTGTTTCCGTTTTCGAAGCGCGACATTGAAACGGTAAATTGATCGGTCGGGATTGATCGGTCGGGCGCTGGTGAGCGATTTAGGATCAAATCGATTGGCCGCTGCCAAATTTCTGTGGCGCTCTTCGGTAGTTTTCAACTGCGGCATCGACAAGATTTGCCAAGTCTTCTGCGCGGCGAGCATCGGACGGATGGGTCGAAAGAAATTCTGGAGTCTTCGATGAACCTTTGGCAGAACCAAACCGTTCCCAAAATCGAGGAGCTTCCTGCGGATCGTAACCAGCTTGTGCCATGAGCATGATGCCGATCTCATCGGCTTCCGACTCTTGTTTTCGGCTATAGGGCAAAACGAAACCAATTTCCGAAGCGACACCGTAGGCTTTTAGAATCATCTCTTTCTTATCGGGCAACTTTGCCGTAGTCACCATGTCGACCGCTTGCTTCACGCCATTGACAGCCATGCCCTGGCTCATCCGTTCGCCTCCATGTCGAGCAAGTGCATGGGCCACCTCGTGGCTCATCACGACGGCGAGCCCGGCCTCGTTGCCACAGACCGGCAAAATACCTTCGTGCACGGCCACCTTGCCCCCCGGAAGGCAAAATGCATTTTGCTCGTTGGATTGAAGAAGCACAAACTCCCACTTATAGTCGGGACGATTGGCGACTTGCGCGATCCTATCTCCAACCCGTTTCACCATTTCAACGGCGACGGTATTTTGACTTTGCTGTTTTTCGGTTAGCGTTTCCTCGAACGCTTGTATGCCCAGCGAAATTTCCTTGCCTTCCGGCATAAAAACCATTTGTTTGCGGCCCGTCATAGGCACCGAGCGGCAACCACAAAAGCCGACCAACGCTGCCGTACTCGTCCACGCAAGAAAGTCTCGACGATTGATTTTTTTGGCTGTGGGCGTCATTGAATTTCCTGAATTTGACCGTGGCGGTTTCGAAGCGCGTTAGGTCAAGACCTTATCGGTCAAGGACTTTGTTTTCGAAAACCAAAATTTTCCTAAGGTATTTAGCAAAAAAAACTTGGGAACGCAGCCCCAAAATGACGCACAATCCCGCTGGCTGCGGCATTCAAAAAAAAGGCCAAATCGGCAATAATAGGGCATCTAGAAAAAGGTCAGGTGCAACTCCATCGTTTTCAAAATTGACGACGCTGGTCCGCAAGTATTCTGGTCAACGGCGTGAGGTCTTATTCTCGCGAAGTCGCCCCAGAAATTCGATTCACACAAATTTTTGAAGTACGAAATGAAGGATTCAGTTGGAAAACCAGTCAATGACGAGTCGGTGGACCTTTCGAAAATCGAGTTGAGTGATGGCAAGCTGACCACGGATGAGCTGGAACAAAGAGTCGAAACCAAATTGCATGGATTCGAGGAAGGGTTTCGCCAAAAGCATCCGGTCTTGTTCTTCACGACACTGTTGATGCCGATTGCGTTGTTGTTTGGTGCAGTGGGTGTTTGTTGGTGGGTGCGCGGCTGGGAATTTACGGCCAAATTGGTCGGAGCGGCAGTACTGACATTTTTTGCATTAGGACGTTTCGTAATTCTGTTTGGGCAACAACCCCAGGAAACGACCGCGGCAGTGCTAGACAAGTTTAGCTTTTTGACGCCGCGTGAACTATTCATGATGGTTACCTACATGGATGTTTCGGTCGCGCTTCTGGTAGCGTTTCACATCGGTGCATTATTTCGATTTCCTTGGCTGGGGAAACGAGTGGTTTCCTTGGTTGAGGATGCGCGGTTTGTTTTAGAATCGCTTCCTTGGATGCGACGGTTGACATTTACGGGCTTGACCCTTTTCGTGGCTTTTCCCTTGGCGGCTACCGGCGCAGTTGGAGGTTCGATCTTAGGCACATTGTTGGGACTTTCACGCACTGCCGTTTTCGTGGCAACCATTTTGGGGTGTTTGATCGGAAATGGGGTTTTGTATTTTGCAGCTGAGCAAGTGGGCCGTTTCATCAACACAAATCACCCTGTCGTCAAGTTTGGTGGCTTTGCCGTTATTATCGGGTTGATTGTCTTTATGGAAATTCGGTACCGCCGCTCCAAAAAGAAATTCGTCTCTACGCACAAGTAGGTCATGTCGCCCAAAGGAATCTTGGCAAACTTCTCGCAGTAGGTTTATGCAATCGGTTGATACTTGAATGTCCGCATCCCAAACGGCGAAGTTAGCTTGGGCAGAACTGAATCAGGAGATTGCCGATTGTCGTCGTTGCCCTCGTTTAGTCGATCACTGCCAGAGGGTTGCTGAAATCAAACGTGCGGCTTATGCGGAGGAAATCTACTGGGGCAGGCCGGTTCCGAATTTTGGATCGGCGGGTGCAAAGGTTCTTATTGTGGGTCTTGCCCCTGGTGCTCATGGGTCAAATCGAACCGGTCGAATGTTTACCGGCGATCGGAGCGGCGAATGGCTTTTTCGTGCCTTACATCGTGCAGGGTTGGCGAAATTTCCTTCGTTTGAACGCGTCAACGACGGGCAGAAATTGATCGACTGCGCGATAACTGCGATTTGTCATTGTGCACCCCCGGATAATAAGCCACTCCCCAATGAAATTGACAAATGCCTGGGATTTTTGGCGAAGACCTGGAGCCTGACGCAACCCCGAGTGGTGTTGGCCCTCGGCCAACTTGCTTGGTCGCAGACCTTTCAGTTTGCCAAACACAACAAATCTTGGTTGGGTCCAATTCCGAAATTCGGACACGAGGCAACGGTACGATTGCTGGCCCCTGTTTCCAACGACAACGAGCGGAAGTCCGCTGCCCTGCCGCCTTGGGTCGTCGGCAGCTTTCACCCCAGTCAGCAAAATACATTTACCGGTCGACTTACAGAAAACATGTTAGACTCGGTGTTAGCTGCAGTTTGCAAATTGAAAAACGACTAAAGGCCATTTGTCCGAAAATCCAATGAACTTAGACGCCCCCCAACCGCTTCTCGAATCAACTAGCGATTCAATCGTGACGGATAGCGCCCCGAAACCCCGACGTAAAATAACGGTTCGCGAAATCTTCAGTTGGCTGATAATTTTGGCGATCGTCGGTTTTCAGTTCGTTACTAATGTCTTTGATTTTTCTCCTAAAGACGCGGAAGACACTAAAAAAGTTCCAGTGATCGAAGCCGAGATCGAGGGCAAGTTCTTGGTCTTCCAAAAATCGTTGATGGAGCAGGGAAATCCTGGTTTGGCAGATGTACAATCAAAAGTCGCCAACCGAAACACTGGTTCGGTCCAGTTGCGATTGGCACGAGCGATTTTGGTGGCTGAAACGGAATCGATCCCGGCTGCCCTTCAGGCCGTAACCGACTTGAATTCAGATATTTCAAAAACGAATTATTCTCCGACGGAAAAACAAAAGCGCCTTTTGGATGTCGTCTCGAATCTCCTGCAAATGCGCAACACAAACGAACAGTTCACCGCTAAAGATGTCACGGACGACGATTCAAAACTGTTGATTGGGGAGTTGGGCTGGATTGGGAAATTGGCCCTGAATCCTAAGTCAACCCCGGACGTCACGAAACGCAAAGAAGTCGAAGATGCGGCATCGAAGACGGCGGTTGTTTTTGTGGTTGGTTTGTTCGGCGGATTGCTTTGGGGATTGGCCGGCTTCGTAGCCGCAGCAGTTGTCGTTTTTTTGTTAATGTACAAGGGCTTTCGGTCAAAATGTGAAACGCAATCCGGACGCGAAGTTGTCTATTTGGAAACCTTTGCAATGTGGATGGTCGCGATTGTACTTGGGCAGATTGCCGTCGCGATCGTAATTGCCGGATTCGTTCGACAAGCCGGTGGGGGGCGCGAAGACGTTTTACGAAACGCTCTAATGTTCATGCCCGTCGTTTTTTTGGGCTCTTTATTGTTGCTGATTTGGCCGGTGTTGAATGGAATTCCCTTTAAAATCGTGCGTCGCGACATTGGCTGGTATGGAAATCCAGTGGTCGAATCGGGTTGGGGATTTTGGAGTTACCTCTCTGGCTTTCCGGTGATGCTGTTCGGTTTTTTGATGACGTTGCTGGTTTTGGGAATTATGAGTTTTTTTTCGCCACCTGCAAATGAGCTTGCGGGAGTTGAAATTATGGGACATCCGATACAAGAAGAGCTTTCCACGGGTGGCGCAGTGATTGCGATTGTCTTTTTTCTAACTACGATTTGTGCTCCCATCGTCGAGGAAACTTTTTTTCGTGGCGTCTTTTATCGATACCTGCGCGATGCGAGCGGTTTGACCGGTACGATTTCCAGAATGGTTGTGGCCGCATTGACCAACAGCGTCATTTTTGCGGCGATACATCCCCAAGGCTTTGCCGGAATTCCAGTGCTTACGGCGTTGGCGGTCGTGATGTCGGTTTTGCGTGAATACCGCGGCAGCCTATGGGGGGCGATGTTCATCCACGCAATGCACAATTTTGTTGTGACCTTGCTCGCCCTGCTCATCATCAGTTAAGTTCGGAGAAAGTATCGGTACGAGCGGTTCAGGGTGGACGGTCGTAGCCAGACATTGTTGCCATCGAATGGTTTTTGGAGGATTTTAGTGGCTCGAATCAATGAGAATTTCTTGAAATTGCAGGCGGGGTACCTTTTCCCGGAAATCGCGCGACGAGTGAAGTCTTTCGCGGGAGAACATCCGGATGCTAAGATCATACGGATGGGCATTGGCGACGTGACCGAGCCGTTGCCTGCTGTTTGCATCAAAGCGATGCAAGATGCGGTTGCCGAATTGGCTCACCGGGAAACGTTTCGCGGATACGGGCCCGAGCAAGGGTACGAGTTTCTACGCGAGGCGATTGCGAAACACGATTTCCAGGATCGTGGCGTTGACGTTCATGCCGACGAGATTTTTGTATCGGATGGATCGAAATGCGATTGCGGAAACATTCTCGATATCTTCGGTCAAGGCAATCGAATCGCCATCTGTGACCCCGTGTACCCAGTGTATGTCGATACCAATGTAATGGCGGGCAATACGGGTTCCGCTCAGCCAAACGGACACTTCGACAGATTGGTGTACGTCGACATGCTGCAAGAAAACAACTTCGAGCCGATGATTCCAACGGAACCGGTCGACATCATTTATTTGTGTTTCCCAAACAATCCTACGGGCACCGTCGTGTCGCGAGAAGTTTTGCAAAAGTGGGTTGATTTCGCGCTCGAAAATCGCAGTGTCATTTTCTTTGACGCGGCCTATGAGGCCTACATTTCCGATCCATCTATTCCCCATTCAATTTTTGAATTAAAGGGGGCCCGCAAGGTCGCAATCGAAATGCGGAGCTTCAGCAAGACCGCCGGTTTTACGGGCGTCCGATGTGCCTACACCGTGATTCCCCACGAACTGATGGCTCTGACTGCCCATGGGGAAGAAAAATCAGTCCACGGATTGTGGTTGCGTCGCCACACGACGAAGTTCAACGGTGTTTCCTATCCAGTTCAGCGGGGCGCAGCCGCCATCTACACTCCCGAGGGACAGCGTCAGGTTCAAGACTTGATTCGGACCTACATGAAAAACGCACACACCATTCGTGCGGGATTGGAGGCTGCGGGCTTCGAATGCTTTGGCGGCGTACATGCTCCATACGTTTGGGTCAAAACACCCGAAAAGAAAAAGAGCTGGGAGTTTTTCGACGACCTATTGTCGCGATGCCATGTGGTCGGGACGCCAGGCAGCGGATTTGGTGCCGCAGGGGAAGGATATTTTCGGTTAAGCGCCTTCAATACCGCAGAAAATACTCGCGAAGCGATTAAACGGATTCAAGCGGCGTATCATTCCCGCCACTAAGACTGGCCTCGCGAGATTATGAGGAATCGATCGTGTCGACCGAGAAATCAACAGCAATTGTGGTCCGCGTGGTTGATTTCAGCGAGACGAGTAAGGTCGTTACCCTTTACACTCGCGATTTCGGGAAGATCACCGGATTGGCTAAAGGTGCTTACCGCCGTAACGGGCCGTTTGATTCTGCCCTCGATTTGCTGTCGATCGTCCGCGTGGTCTTCATTCATAAGACACATGATGCAATGGACCTATTGACCGAATCGAAGTTAGAACGTCGGTTCAAGTCGGCAAGCAAGGACCTTGATCGACTGCATTGCGCTTTCTATTTGGCAGAGTTGCTATCAGCGCTCACAGGTGAGGCAGATGCCAATCCCCTGCTCTTCGATGCCGCAGAATCGACGTTGATAAAGATTGATAGCACGTCTGATTCGCCCCATTTTTTGCTGGCAATGTTTGAATGCCAAATGCTGGAAATGGTCGGGCATGGGCCTATGTTAGATACCTGTGTCGGCTGCGGAGAACGTGTTCCAACAGAAAGTAGACAATTTTTTGGGACTTTGGCTGGCGGCCTCTATTGTTCAACTTGTCGCGTTGGCAAAAAAAGTGTAATTACCCTCAGTCCCGATGCCTGGCAACTCTTGGGCTCGCTCAAGGCCAACGTTTTCAACGGCGATCAAGTCGCAGAAAATGTCGAACCTTTTAGAGCGGGGCCACGTATTCCAGCGGGTTTGGGCGAAGTGCGGGAGGTTTTGAATCATTTCGTTTCTCATTTGCTGGGAAATCGACCGAAGCTTCAAAACTTTTTGAGAGTGCCTTCCGGAAATATCTGACCAATTTGCGACATGGAAGTCGATTGTGGTTGAAATCAAAATTCGTTTGCACCGTTTTCGCCTGACGTTAACCTGGCAAGTGGTCTGTGTTTGCACCGCTCTGCTCTGCGGCCTAGCATCCACAGGTTGCCAAGGATTCTCCAAGGGCGGAAAGACTCGTCCTGAAAATACGTTTCTTTCTAAATTCAAAAACGCGAAGAAGCGGTCCAAGGATCCAGAGGACGTTCTCGACCCACTTGGCGCCCGCAGTGCCGATCGCATTGTGTTGCAGGACCTCGCTCCAACCCAAATCGGATCGACGCTTAAATCGAAATTCGCTCGACGCAATGAACCTGAGGTCGCGCAACGACTCTATAACGAGGCTCAAGAACTTTATCAGCAAGGTTTACAAGAACGAGAACAGAACCCGGACGGTTCAAGCCACGAAAAGTCGTTTGAACAAGCCGCCAAGAAATTCCGCCTCGCCGGTTTGAAAATGCCTGATTCATCGCTGGAGCAAGACGCCTTGTTCTTCGAAGGCGAATCTTTGTTCTTCGCTAATCGTTACGTTCAGGGGAACCGGGCTTACGAAAAACTGGTCGCCAACTATTCGGGAACGCGGTACCTGGACATGGCTGAGTCGCGACGTTTCGCCATCGCGCAATACTGGTTGGGACTGGCGCGTGAGCAAGAGAGCTTTTTGGCGAAGATGCCGCGAGTGAGTCGTACACGTCCAATGGCTGGTTTAGCCGGCGAAGCTCGTCGCGTCCTCAATCGAATCCGAATCGACGATCCGACTGGAAAACTGGCGGACGATGCGACGATGGCACTGGCAAATGCCTTCTTTGAAGCACGTTTGTACCAGGATGCTGCCGAGACCTATGAAGACCTGCGCCGAAGTTACCCAGGAACGCCCCATTTGTTTCAGGCTCACATTTTTGAACTTAAGGCCCGGATGAACTCGTACTACGGCGAAAGTTACGACGATGAACCGCTGGTCAAGGCAGATCAGCTTTTGCGCCAAATCGTTCTTCAATTCAAAGAACAATTGGGCGAGGAAGAAAAATACCTCGCAAAAGAAGGCGCGGCGATCCGCAACATGCTGGCCAGTCGGGATTACGCACTCGGCAGCTATTACGAGAATCGCGGTGAGAATCGTGCGGCGTCAATGATGTATGCCCAAGTTGCCAAAGACCATCCGCAATCTGAAGTGGGCCTACAAGCGCAAGAAAGATTGGCCGCTCTCGAAGGCAAACAGCCGCTTCCTACGCAACATGCTGAATGGTTGGTCGCTATGTTTCCTCAATCCGAGCGAAGTCGACCGCTGCTTGGTCCTTCAGACAAGACCACTTTAATCCGTTAGGCGATGACCGGTGCACGTTAACCACGAGAAATTCCCAAACCGCTTGCGATCGAGTTCCTTGATGCTCTTGATCCTGGCCATACTGACAGCGATTGGGGGTGGCTGTCGCGGTTATCACTTGGGGAATCAATATTCCTTCCGCAATGACATTCGCACGGTCCACGTGGCCATGGCAGAATCGGATTCTTATCGCGCCTTCCAGGGTCAACAATTGACAGAGGCGATTATAAAACAAATTGAATCTCAAACCCCGTATACGATTACCGAGCCAGCGTTGGCGGACAGTTTTCTGAGAACGCGTTTGATGCGCGAATCCAAGCGCGTGGCTGGCGAAAATCGTTTTGACGATGCGCGCACGCTGGAATATGGTTGGCAAGTCGAGGTGACTTGGGTCGACCGTAGCGGTGTGCCGTTGATGACGCGGCAAGTTTTGTATGTCAACGACGATTCAACTTTTATTCCGGAGGGCGGCCAGTCGCTCGGCAGCGCCCAGACAGCCTTGGTCGTGAATCTGGCCCGTCAAATCGTCGGGCAAATGGAAGCTGCCTGGTGAGTCGAACGTTCGCCCCGACGACCTCCCCGTTTTGTGAAAGCCGATTGTCAGTTAGACTAGACTCTTATAGCTCAAACGTTAAGCGTATTTCTGGGTGAGGAGCATAAGATGTCAACGTTAATTACTAGAACCGAAGGCGACGTTCTCATTGCCTACTTCCACGATGTAAGAATTGTGGATGAATCCCGGATCGAAAGCATTGGCCAGGATCTCTTGGAATTGGTGGGGGAAGCGACCAACGACAAATTGATTCTGAACTTCAAAAACGTAGCGTTCATGTCGTCGGCGATGATCGGGAAGCTGATTTTGTTTGGAAAAAAAAGCAAGGCAGCTAATATCAAATTGCGGATCTGCGGAATCAATGAAAACATCCAACAGGTTTTCAGGCTCATGAAGCTTGATCAGGTTTTTGAGATTGACTCCGATGAAGATAAGGCGTTGGCACAAGTCGCGAAAAAGACCGGTTGGCTATAGTGTCGTTGCAAAAACAGTCGAATGCTGTGACGTGCGTTTGGAAACCCGCCACCTTTTGGTTACTTCCGATGGAATGGTTAATTGAATTTTGGGGCTTCTGAAACTGGGGTAGCGGCAGGGTTGACGGCTGCGTTTCTGTGGACGATTTCCAGTTTGTGCTGGAGTCGAATTCACATGTCAGCTCTCGCTCTCAATTTTGCCAAGAATATCTTTGGCGCGTTGATTTTCTTTGTCCATTTGACGGCGGTGGCAATCTTTTATCGACAGAACCTGTTGGCAGCGTCGCCAACAGCCTGGTGGTATCTCACCATGAGTGGGACGATCGGCATCGTGATTGGCGATCTTTTTTACTTCCGCAGTTTGCAGATTGTTGGCCCCCGCAGGGCACTCTTGCTCGCGACCACAGCGCCGTTGTTTGCGGTGGGAATCAAGTGGATTTTCTTGCGCCAAAATTCCGCGCCGTTGGTGTTGATCGGGATTCTTTTGACGATTGCGGGGATTGCCGTTGTCGTTGTCGACAAACGGACCGCGGGTGAAGTAAAGGCAATCTTGCCCGGCAACTTTCGAATGGGTGTTGTGTTCGGTATTGCGTCCGCCCTCTGCCAGGCGCTCGGCGGCTTGTTTTCTCAGCAGGCAATGGCCAGCGAACAGTGCTCAGCGCTGGAGGGTGCCTTTATTCGGCTGTTTGTTGCCGCCGTTCTGACCACCTTGGTCGTTGGAGTCCGTCGACAAGTCAGTGAAATGTGCCGCCTATCCATCCAGCCCCTGAATTTTCAGGCCATTTTTTGGGGAACCGCGATCGGAACCTGGCTGGGGATTTGGATGAGTCAGATCGCGTTTGAGAAAACCGATTTGGCAATTGCATCGACCATGTTGACGACCAGCCCGTTGTTCGCCATCCCCGTTTTATACTTTTTCAACGGACAACGAACAACGATTTTGGCTTCGATCGGTTCAATCATTGCCATTGTTGGCGTTTGGCTGGCAATTGCCTATCAAGCCTGACGAAAAAAGTGAGATTGTCAGCCGAGACGTTGATTCCTTTCGTTAGGGCAACGAATGCTTTAGAATCTAAGAACTGACTGAGTAAGAATTATTGCGATTGACCGCGCTGCAATTCGATTGGCCCTGGTCAAGGATTCGACACATGCATCAATTCCTCGATGACGTCTGGAAACATTTGGTCCGCTATTTTTTTGCGGGTGTTTTTGCGATTCTGCCGCTGGTTGTGACTGTAGCAATTGTGGGTTGGGTCTCGAGCTATTTGGCGCAAGGAATCGGTCCCGAAACCTACGTTGGGCAGACACTGCAGACGATTGGCGTCACCATTCTGCCCAATTCGACGTCCAGTTATGTCGCTGGATGGACCGTAGTGCTGGTGGTTGTGTTGACTCTTGGGATGGTTGTCGAGCTGGGTGCCAAGACCTATTTTACGCGTTGGCTTGAGCAAATGTTTGGGAAGGTGCCGCTGGTGGGCAGTATTTATCGCACCTCCAAACAAGTAGTTGAAATGCTCGACACGAACAACAAGGAAACAATCAAGGGAATGTCAGCGGTCTATTGTTACTTTGGAAGTTTGGAGGGACCGACCATCTTGGCGTTTCTCGTTTCATCCAAGAAGTTCCTGCTCAACGATCGCGAGTATCAAATTGTAATGATCCCCACTGCTCCGGTGCCTTTTGGCGGCGCGATGATGCTGATTCCTTCGCATCTAGTTGTGCCCGCCAACCTGTCGGTCGACGGTCTCATGAGCATTTATCTCTCGATGGGCGTGACGGCCTCGGACTTTATTCCGGCCCTCGATGAACCCACGAAATAACGCGGGCGTTTTCTCACGCAATCTAATCGTTTACTTCGGACAAGACTTTTTGCAGTGCCGACATTTCGACTTGGCTGCCAACGATCAGCGGCGTACGCTGATGCACGCTTTCCGGTTGAATATCTAAAATGCGTCGGCGCCCGTCGATAGCAATTCCACCGGCTTGTTCAGCAATGAGGGCAATCGGATTGGCCTCATACAGCAACCTCAACTTGCCCGCAGGATGAGTTGAAGTCGGCGGGTACATAAACACCCCCCCCTTGAGCAGTGTTCGATGAAAGTCCGCGACCATTGATCCAATGTAACGTGACGCGTACTTCTTTTTGAGAGAACCGTTTTTCATTTGGTCAATGAACCGGTTGTATTCCGCCGGAAATGTATCGCGATAGGCTTCGTTGACCGAATAGTACGTGCCTTGGTTGGGCATCTTGATATTAGGGTGACTCAGCACGTAAGCGCCAATGGCGGGGTCCAAGGTGAAGCCGTGAACGCCATTTCCCACCGTGTAGACCATGATCGTTGAGGAGCCATAAACTACATAACCGGCCCCAATTTGCTTTCGACCAGGCTGTAAAATCCAACGTTCTGGCGAATCAATGTTTACTCCATCTGGGCGGCGGAAGATCGAAAACGTAGTACCGACGCTAACATTGACGTCAATATTGGAGCTACCATCCAGCGGATCGAAGACGACCGCATATTTGGCATTCGGCGAAAGGTGCTCGACGACGATTGGATGCTCGTTTTCTTCTGAGGCTAACACCCCGACGCTCTCGCGGGAACTCAGGCCATGGATCAGTACTTCGTTGGCATAGAGGTCGAGTCGCTGCTGCACCTCCCCTTGTACGTTTTCGTTACCGTCAGAGCCGAGAATTTCACTTAAGCCAGCCTGGCGAACCTTGGACTGAATTCGTTTTGTCGCCAAAGTGATTCCTGACAGCAGAAATGAAAATTCTCCGGACGCTCCAGGAAACCTTTGCTGCTCAGTCAGAATGTGCTGTTGGATCGTGATCAAATTTTGCGGCATGTAAGGAATCCAAGTCAAACAAATATTTTTGTGATATCACCGCAACTGGCAACCAGCGTCTTGTGTTGTGACGACTTCGGGAAAAAGCCTATTGGTCAAATTCACAATTTTGAGTCTTCGAAGCCGAAAGATCCAGTTTCGAAATTCAGCATCAACGATTTGGCTCCCGGCAATTTCAACAAGATTCGCGAATGCAGGCAAGATCGATTTGAGCAAAACCAACTCGCTCGCCCCCAATTCGCAGCAGATCGCCGCAGCAATCGAGTCGCTCGTCGTCGTCCAGTTTCTCGGCAATTCGCAATTGGATCGACACCAGGCTCGACAATCAAAAAAGTAAAGTACTGGATCCCGTTGAGTCAGTTTGACGCTGCTCTTAATCGAGGCAAGATCAGAGAGCATTCGAGAGTTGGGAAAGTTTTTCATCAACTTGGTTGAATTTTCCACCATCCGATCGATGGCGGCAAAATGAGCCTCTTCGTCATCCAGTTCCAATTCCATCTGTTGGATACGTAAACGCTTGACGCTTTCGCCACCGCCCACGATCAAGATTGTCTGCATCGCAGGTTGGAGCGACAGCCATTCGTTCAAGCGCTGGGCACACTCGGCGTTTGCCAGTAAGCTCCCACCCAACTTCACAACTCTCAAATTCCCGCTCATGTTGTTTGCTCGCGCAATTGCTCTTGCAGAAGTTCCGCCACAGCCACGGCAGCAATCGACTTGCTTTTGTCGGCTCCCAACCTTTCGTCCACGTTGACAATCGATGATTGACTCCAAGCGGATTCAATGATTCGTTTGGCCAGCCATGCCCCCTCGCCGACGACCAGGAATCGAGGTTCTACATTTTCAAACCGTTCGACCACCTGCTTCAATGCGTTGTGAATCAAAGAAGACTGAGCTTCGGCGGCCTGTTTCGCAATTTCTAAAGCGACACTCGGATCTTCATCCAAACAAAGTAACCTTGCGAGGCGCCTAATCGCATTGGCGCGCGTTGCCGGGCGCCCATCACATGTCGCCACATCGTCAGCAGATTCCGAAACGTCGTCGGTCAACAGATAAACATCGCGCATGGAAGCAAACCACTCGGTTGCAAGAGTCAGACCTTTGTTGCCGAGCTGGCATTGCGGCAACACACCGAACACCGGGGTACGCGCCACTCCAGTATAGAGCAACTCGAAGTTTTTCGTTCTTCCAAAGTCGTCGGTGCCGACCGTCTTTGGCGACCCGGCTTGAACGGGAATGATATCGGTTGTGGTTGAACCAATATCCACCAAGAAAAAAGTTTCAAGGAAGTGGGAGGCGAAAAGACGGGCCAGCCAACTCGCTGTCGCATGCCAATTTGCAGCGGCAATCCCTGGCCAATTGGTGGCGACTTCAGTTGCCGTGAAAAAAACTGAACCGCGTTTATCGAGACCGTAAAAATAAACCCGTTCAGTACCAAATGCGTTACAAACCGAATCGGCGATTCGGCACACACCATCCTGCTTGGATGCAAAACAGTCGCATAATTCACCTGTCATGGCAATCGCGATGCTTGTCGGCTGCGATAGGTTGAAATTGGCGCGAAGAAATTGGGCCAACTCATGTGGTCGCTCCCACAACCGAAAGGGAATCGACGAGGCGTGGTTCTTTGCCGAATCAAAGAACTTCAAATTTGCCCCTCCGATGTCGAATCCCCAAGTCGCAGACATTAGGAACTCGCGCGAACAAGGTCAGCCAACGCAGTTCCAACATCTTCAAATTGAAAATTGAAATTTTGGTCGAGGGCAACTTTGGGTCGAACCCTCTGCGAATCCAACAACGCGGACGCGAACTCGCCCAACGCAATTTTCAATGCGAATTCTGGTACCCACAAGAACGCTGGTTTCCCGACAGCCTTGGCCAATTGCTTGTTGAACTCAAAATTGCGAACGGGGTTGGGAACACAAGCATTGACGGGACCGGAAACTTGGTTGGTTTCTGCCAACCAGACGACAAGGCGCGCCAGATCGTTTTCATGAATCCAGGGCATCCATTGCAGCCCGCTGCCTAGCGCTCCACCCAAACCGCGGCGGTACAGTGGCAACATCTTTGCCAGTGCCCCACCTTGTTTGCTCAAGACAATTCCAGTGCGCAGCAAAACGACCCGGACTCCGAATTCTAAGAGCTCCTCTGCGGCCTTCTCCCATTCGCGCGCCACGTCACACAAAAAACCTTCACCGGCGGGCGCTGATTCGTCAATCCAATCCTCACCACGGTTTCCGTAAATTCCAACGGCCGAACCGGAAATCAAAACGCGAGGCTTTGTCGCCCACGACTTAATTGACTTCACAAGATTTCGAGTTCCAATCACACGGCTGTCGCGAATACGTTTTTTCCTCGCCGCGGTCCAGCGGCCTTCGGCGATTGATTCACCCATCAAATTGATAACGACGTCATAGGCTCGATCGGCTGTCGCAGGGAGCGGACCGGCCAAGGGATCCCACTCGATAATTTCGTCGACTTTGACGCCTAGTTTCTGCCGCGCCTTTTCTTTTGAACGACTGGCGATCGAAGGTTTGTTGAAATGTTCCAACAGGGCTTGGCCAACGACTCCAGTTGCACCGGTGATGAATGCTCGCAGCACTTGGCAGTTTTCCTTTGAGGTACTTTTGAGAGCTGAAAAGGCAACGCCCTCGCAAAATAATTTGACAAGGCACCGCAAACGCACGCGCGAGCAAAACGCTGATTTTTCGCAAATCCGTCACTGACCTGCGGATTTGATTCTACGATGTCCGCGAGACATTGGGAAATCGGCCCAAAAACCATTGGAAACCGCACGATCATTCCCAGCCGAACTTTTTTGCCACTTTCATTTCAATGGTGGTTCATGTTCGATTGGCTCGCAATTACAATGGCTCGAAGGAATTTGGGATGCGGTGAATTTTTAGTTCTTTTGTCATCGTGGAAGTTTGTATGTCGAAATATGTTCGCTGCGCTACGGCGTCGTTGGTGTTCTTGGGAACTTTTTTCTTCGCGTGCGGTTCGATGGTCTTCGCGCAAGCTCCCAAAGAATGGGCTGATTTGGTGACTTGGCGGTCCATTGGCCCAGCTTCTATGTCCGGCCGGGTTACGGCCATCTCCGTTTACGAAAAAGAATCTACGACCTTTTGGATCGCCAGTGCCTCCGGTGGGCTGCTCAAGACTACAAATAATGGCATCGATTTTACGCATCAATTTGACAACCAACCAACTGTTTCGATCGGCGACGTCCAAGTTTGTCAGTCAGATCCGAATATTGTTTGGGTAGGAACCGGTGAAGCGAATCCGCGAAACAGCGTTTCGTATGGAGACGGTGTTTATAAATCGACAGACGGTGGCAAGACGTTTGCCAACATGGGATTGAAGAGTTCCTTCCAGATTGGCCGTATCGCAATTCACCCAACAAACCCGGACATCGTCTATGTGGGTGCTCTTGGCCGCCTGTGGGGACCCAATGAAGAACGTGGGTTGTTCAAAACAGTCGACGGCGGAAAGAAATGGGAAAAAATTCATTTCGTTGATGACAAGACTGGCGTGATCGACGTTCAAATGAATCCTGCCAATCCAGAAGAGTTGCTGATCGCAACCTACGAACGCCTTCGCGATAACACCGATGCAAATGATCCAATCAAACGTTACGGCGCTGGTTCGGGGATGTACAAAACGACCGACGGCGGAAAAACGTTTGCCAAGGTGACAAGCGGCTTGCCGACGTGCAAAGTCGGGCGAATCGGCCTGAGCTACTTCCGGGCAGATCCAAAAGTTGTCTTCGCTGTAATCGAATCCGAGAAAATCGCCAAAGAACCTGACAACGCGTCCTTTATTGGTATGCGTGGAGAAGACGCAGAAATCGGCGCTCGAATTATCGATATCACAAAAGATGCACCGGCAGACAAGGCAGGTTTGAAAACTGGCGACGTCATTTTGGAAATTGACGGACGCTTGATCGTTTCCAACGAAGAATTTGATATGGCGGTTCGGCGCAAATTGGCTGGCGACAAAATCAAAGTTCGATTCGTTCGCGAAAAAATTCCCAACGAAGTTGAAATTGAATTGGGCAAACGACCGACGACCGGTGCCCGCGGCCGAAATGTATTCGACGGCAGTTTGGGCGGTCAGACGGAAAATCGGCAAGACCAACAAGGCCCCGAGGGATTCCAATACGGCGGAATTTACGTTTCCGAAGACGGTGGCTCCAGCTGGAACCGCGTTAACTCGTTAAATCCCCGCCCGATGTACTACAGCCAAGTTCGCGTTGATCCAATGGATCGCAAAAATGTTTACGTCTTGGGCACCTCGCTCTATCGCTCCAGCGATGGCGGGAAAACCTTCAAGGGAGACGGAGGTAACGACGGAATCCATGTCGACCACCATGCAATGTGGATTGATCCAGCCAACCCGAAACACATGATTCTTGGCAACGACGGCGGATTACACGTCACCTATGACCGGATGGACAACTGGGACTCGCTGAACAATTTTGCGATTGGACAGTTTTATCACGTTGGGGTCGATACACGTGTGAATTACAAGGTCTATGGCGGTCTACAAGACAACGGCAGCTGGGGAGGTCCTAATCGATCGGGACACGACTCTGGACCAGTCAACACCGATTGGTTTCGAGTCGGCGGCGGCGACGGCTTTATCACTTTGGTTGATCCCGAAGACCCAGACCAGATTTATTTTGAAAGCCAAAATGGTGGCATGGGAAGAATCAACACACGTACCGGCGAACGAGGCTTCATCCGGCCTCGTCCACAACGCGGTGCGACCTATCGTTTCAATTGGAAAACGCCTTTCCTGCTTTCGCCGCACAATTCGAAGATTTTTTATTGTGCCGGGAATTACGTGTTCCGCTCCTACAACAAAGGCGATAATCTCGCAGTCATTTCCAAAGAAATTACTAATTCGATCAAAGGCACGGCGAGTGCCCTTGCTGAATCTCCCCTTCAACAAGGCGTCCTGTATGTCGGGACGACTTGCGGTGCCGTTTGGGTGACCAAAGACGGCGGACTTAACTGGGACCCAATTTTCTACAAAAAGGTCGAAGGGGAAACTGCCGCAGCGCCTGAACAGTCTGAGTCGGGTGGTGGTGGTGGTGGCGAACAAGCCGCCGCAGAAACTCCTCCAGCCGGGGAGTCGTCCGAAGAAGGTCGCGGACGTGGACGCGGTCGTGGCCGCGGACAACGTCCCGCCTCGGACACTCCAGAAGGTGAAAAGAAGGAAATGGAGGGTGAGAAACCTGCGGATAAACCTGCCGAGAAACCTGCCGAGAAACCTGCAGACAAACCTGTTGAAACTGAAGCAAAACCTTTAGCGGAAAAAATTGACAGCCCTCTCAATGGGACTTGGACGTTGGCAGTAACAGGTGAGAATGCTCCCCCTAACTTTCGTGAGTTTGAGTTGACGATTACCGTTCTGGCCGACCAAACGGTTACGGGGAAGACCAAGACGGCTCGCGGCGAAAATGCGATTTCGGCTGGTAAGTTTGATCCGCAAACCAACGAGTTGACTTTCCAAGTTGAATCGCGAATGGGTGCGCTGGATTACAAAGCGAAACTCGAGGGAGAAAAATTGAACGGCGCCCTGACGGCCGGTGAAGGTCGTTTTACGGTCGAGTTTTCTGGAACGAAAAAACAAGAGAATTCAACAGCTCCAGAAGTCGAAAAAGAACCCGTTGCAACGACGTTGATTTCTCCACAAATGGCACTGATCGGATTGCTCGCAATCCAGGATGGCAATCCGGTGAATGGCGTTTGGAAGGGCTTGGTTGAAAACGAACAGCTGCCAAACGGTCGCTTGGAGTTTGAGCTTCAACTTCGCATGAACGAAAAAGGCCAGGTGACAGGCAAGTCGATTTCGGCGATGGGCGAGTTGGCCATCAAGGAAGGCTTCTACAACAAGGAATCCAAGAAACTAACATTTACTGGAGAAAACGAAGATAGCGCTTTCGATTTCGAGGCACAAATTGGCGGTTCCGACATGACGGGTAGTGTTGCGGCTGGCCAATTCCAAATGGGATTTACTGCCAAACGGTCCGGGGACTTGCCCGAAGACTCCGCCGTCGGTGAGTCCAAACCAGAGAATGCCGAAACGGCGAAACCGAAAGTCCCAGAAGAAAGTGCTAAGAAAGCGCCGGAGCAGGAAAAACCAGCCGCCAAACCGATTGAAAAAACGGAGGAGATGAAGGAACCGGCCAAACAAGAAACAACCGACAAACCTGCCCAGGAAAAGCCGGCTGTTGGCACGCCTGCCAAGGCCAACGTAATTTCGGGTACTTGGACCGGTAAGATGATTGGTGACCGAATGCCGCGTGGGATGGGCGAGTTCACCTTTGAGTTGAAGCTCGATGCCGAGAACAAGGTATCCGGTAAGTTTGTCAACGAACGAGGTGAAAATGACATCACAGATGGTAAGTTCAATGCCGAAACAAAATCCATCGACATGTCCGCGGACACGGGACGATTTACGTTGACCATTGCTGGCAAAGTGGAATCCGACAAGATGTCCGGAACCATCAGCTTTGGCGAACAGTTCTCAACAGAATTCGAAGCCACGCGGACTGCTGCTGCTGCGGCGGCGGCGGCTCCTGTGCAGGCTGGTGACAAGAAGCCAACTGCGGGTGAAAACAAGGCTTTGGCCGATCTGGTTCCAGGTCCCCGCTGGGTAAGTTGCCTGGAAGCCAGCCGATACCAGGCCGGTCGCAGTTACATGACTTTGGACGGACATAAAAATGACGACGATGAACCCTATGTTTTCGTAAGCGAAGACTTCGGCAAGACTTGGAAATCCATTCGCGCTAATCTGCCGAAGGAAGCCGGCGTTACCCATGCGATTCGTGAGGACATTAAGAATGAAAACGTGCTGTACCTCGGATGCGAAATGTCCGCTTGGTTTTCGCTGGACCGCGGCAAGTCATGGACCCGATTTGCAGGTGGCTTGCCGACCGTTGCAGTTCATGACTTTGCTCAGCATCCGACTTCGGGTGAGTTGATTGCCGCCACGCACGGTAGGTCAATCTGGATTGCCGACATCTCAGCTTTGCGACAATGGTCCGTTGAGGCGGCAGGTACTGCCCCAAAACTCTACCAGCCAAATTCTGTAGTCCGTTGGCAAAGCGAACCTCAACGCGGTGATACCGGGCCTCGGCGATTTGTAGGTACCAATCCGTCTACGACTGCCCACCTTTACTATTCGTTACCACAAAATGCCCGCTCGCTGGAATTAACGGTTTCTGATGTAAAAGGTCAAGTGATTCGTCGGTTCACGGATGCATCGACATCAAAAGGAATGCATCACGTCGAATGGGACTTCCGCGGAAACCCAACGTCATCCCCTAATGCGGCAGGCCGTGGTGGTCGTGGTGGCCCGGGCGGCGGAGGCCAAGGGGGTCCCGGCGGTGGTGGTCCCGGTGGTGGTCCCGGTGGTGGTCCCGGTGGTGGTCCCGGTGGTGGTGGTGGTGGTGGCCAAGGCGCGCCGGGTGGTCGCGGAGGATTCGGTGCCCTTGCGGGTACTGGTGTTTACGTCGTCACATTGCGCGTGGATGGGGCTGTTTTGTCGCAGACCTTAGAAGTGGTTGCTGACCCCTCGCTGCCTCAGGATGCTCGGCCCCAAGCCCTTGAAGAATACGAGTATTCGGTCGGGGACGAAGACCAAAATGAGGACGACGATTAGGCAAATTATTGCCTGATGGACGACTTGTCGCATCATGGACCCCCACTGAATTCTGTTTTGGGTTGTGTTAAGATCAGTAATTCAAGACGACTTTGTTTATTCGGTAGTCTAAGGCGTTTAGAATGTTGACTTCGAAAAAAGTCATAACTACCATTTGACCCAAGGCAAATTTCATTTGATCTTCGTAGACTTCTTTTACGTATGAAGGCCCCTTCAATTTAAATTGTCGGTACGCCAGAAAAATTCTGTCAGTTTGTTCAGTTGTATCTTTTTGGAGTGTGTTTATGAAAAATTTTGGAAAGGCTTTTTTGGCGCTTTGTTGTTGCTTCGTAGCAACAACAGCCATGGCCAATCAGCAATGTGGCTGCGGCCAGGTTGCAAGTCCGTGTGGTGATTGTTACGGAAGTGCTGTGGGCTACACAGACGGTTGCAATGGATGTGGTGGCGGATGCGGCACAACCGTCCAATACCAAGACCGAGTTGTTTATGAAAATCAAATGGTAACGGAAATGCGAACAGTAACTCGCACTCGTTATCGCACTGAAAATCGTACCCGCGAAGTAACCGTGAATGTATGCGTTCCTGTTCAGCAAGAACAAACGTTCACAGTTATGGTTCCACAAACCAGCACCCGAACAGAGACTTTCACGGTCAATGTTCCCTATACCGAACAAGTATCTCAGGATTACACAGTAATGGTTCCGGTAACGACGACTCGAGAAGAGTCGTACACCGTAAATGTTCCTTATGTGGAAGACGTTCAACAAACTGTTACGGTTTGTGTTCCTTACACTGAGAACGTTACACAAACCTATACCGTTTGCGTTCCTTACACAGAAGACATTCAACAATCGTACACCGTCAACGTTCCTTACACAGAAAACGTAACGCAAACTTACGTTGTCAATGTTCCTTACACTGAAGACGTTGTTCAAAACTACAATGTGCAAGTTCCAGTAACTCGCCAAGTTGAACAAGCGTTCACCGTTATGGTTCCTGTAACCGAAGCTCGCACTGGTACTCGCATGGTTTGCGAACAATACCAAGAAACTGTCATGAACACGGTTACTCGTGATGCCGGACATTGGGAAGATCGCGTTGAAACAGTTCCTGTTTCGACTGGATGCGGCAACAGTGGCGTTGTTTACAGTGGTGGTTGTGGCAATGTTGGTTATGCAGCTGGTGGTCGCGGCAATTCCGGCGGATGTGGCCTTACCCGAATCTTCCGACGTGGTGGCTGCGGCGGCGGCTGCAACACCGGTTGCGGCGTTAGCTCATGTGGCGGCGGTTGCAACACTGGATGCGGCGTTAGCTCATGTGGCGGCGGTTGTGGCTCTGCAGTTTCTGTTGGCGGTGCTTGTGGTTCTGCTGTTGTTGGTGGCGACGCTTGTGGTTGCGGCCCTCAATATCAATCCGTTACTCGCCGAGTTTGGATTTCGAACCCTGTAACCGAACAAGTTCCTTCAACTGTAACTCGTTCACGTCAGGTTCCTCAATCCTTCACTTACAATGTTACGGTTATGCAACCGCAACAACAAAGCCGTACGGTCAACGTAACTGAGTACCAAACTCAGACGCAAAGCCGCACAGTTTCGGTTCAAAAATGCCGTCAAGAAACACGTACTCGCGAAGTGCCTGTGACTCGTACTCGTCAAGAAACTCAAGTTCGTACGTTGCAAGTGACCAAGACGCGACAAGAGACTCGTACTCGCGAAGTACCAGTAACTCGTACTCGTCAAGAAACTCAAGTTCGTACGACTCAAGTTCAACGATGCCGTGCTGAAACTCGCACTCGTTCGGTTCCTGTAACCACGATGCAAGCTCAAACACAAACACGCACAGTTACGGTTCAAAAATGCCGTCAAGAAACCCAGACACGTGAAGTTCCTGTGACCACCATGGTTCCACAGCAACAATCGCGTACAGTTACTGTGATGCAATCGCAACCACAAACTCAAACTCAAACCTACACTGTTTCGGTTCCAGAGACCTACACAGAACAAGTTCCAGTTCAAGTTTGCCAACGCGTTGCTCGTACTATCTCGGTTCCGGTATCAGTTCCTGCTGCAGGTGGCTGTGGCTGTGGCAATAGCGGTAACGTGAATTACGGAAGCAGCTGTGGCGGAAGCAGCTTACTTGGAAGCAGCTGTGGCGGAAGCAGCTGTGGTGGAAGCAGCTGTGGTGGAAGCAGCTGTGGTGGAAGCAGCTGTGGTGGAAGCAGCTGTGGTGGCGGTTGCCGTCTATTCAACGGCGGTGGATGCCACTTGTTTAGCCGTCGCGGTGGTTGCTGCAACTAGTTGATCTGAAAAGATAACTCAAGAACTAACCAAAGCGTGCCTCATTGAGGCACGCTTTTTTTGTTTACCCCACGAAGCTGGCAAATCCAGACGGCGTCGCCTTCACTTGTTCTGCAGTTCCAATACATCGGAAATGGAATCGGATTTTCCAACGACGACGATTCCCCTTGGACTAATCGTGAATCCTCGCTGCCGATCAAGCTCGCTGTCAAAGCCGATTTCGCATCCTTCCGGGATAACGACATTCTTGTCAATAATTGCTCGATTGATTCTGGCGTGTCGTCCGACTTTGACGTTGTCGAACAGGATGGAGTTGCTGATATGCGAATAGCTATTGACTCGCACGTTGCGACCAATGATGCTTCGTTGAATTCTCCCTCCGGAGACAATGGTGCCGTTGCATACGATGCTGTCGACAGCGCATCCAACCCGTTCGTAGTCGCCTTTTTTGCGATCGTCAAAAATGAATTTTGGCGGCGGTAGATTTCTTTGGTAGGTGCGGATTGGCCATTGTTGGTCGTACATGTTCAACAATGGATCAACGCTGATCAAGTCCATGTTTGCTTCGAAAAAAGCGTCCAGGGTTCCGACGTCGCGCCAGTAGGCTTGCGATTTTCCATTTTCGTCCCGGAACGGAAATGCAAACACGCGGTGTTTGTTGATGATCGATGGAATGATGTTTTTCCCAAAGTCATGACTGCTGCCGACCTTATTGGCGTCCTCCAGCAATTGTTCGTAAAGGAAGCGAGTGGAGAATACGTAAATTCCCATACTGGCGAGGCATTCTCCCGTTCGACCTGGCATGGTGCGTGGCTGCTTGGGCTTTTCTTCGAATCCGTTCACACGATTTTGCTCGTTGACTTGCATCACGCCGAACTCTTTTGCTGCTTCCACGTCGACTGGCAAGGCGCCAATGGTCAGATCGGCATTGTTCGCCTGATGGTACTCCACCATCTTGCGGTAGTTCATTTTGTAAATGTGATCGCCAGCGAGGATGACAACATAGCGATGTCTCTCCATTTCCAACGAGTAGATGTTCTGGTAAACCGCGTCCGCCGTGCCTTGATACCAATTCTCGTCGATGCGTTGTTGCGGTGGCACAATATCGACATACTCCCCCAATTCGCGGCAGAAAAGGGACGACCACCCCAAATTGATGTGGCGATCGAGGCTTATGGCCTTGTATTGAGTCAGCATCAAGATTTTTCGAATGCCGCTGTTCAGACAGTTCGACATTGCAAAATCAATGATTCGATAGGCGCCGCCAAAAGGAACAGCAGGTTTCGCGCGATCACGGGTTAAAGGTTCCAATCGTGAACCTTTACCACCAGCCAAAATAACAGCCAGGACATCGTTCATTTGACTCTGCTCCGAATGAGAGGATACAAGCATCGATGTGCCGGTATCTTAACAACTTTGCGAATCGTACGAAACAGAAAAATTGGGCCAATTCGTTGGTTCGCGATCTTCGCCCAGCTTAACGTACAGTTTCAAGCTGCGTTACGTTGGCCGAGTTCCTGTTCCGCGGCCAATCGATCAACTTTTTCAGCCGAAAGAATTTTGTAGGGCTGTTCCTTTCGCGAGAGGTCGCGCATCAGGACCAATCCGGAACTTTCCAGCATGCGAGGAACGAAATACCATGCCGAAGCGCAGTTCGCTGCTTCTTGTGTTGTTGTGATAATCACCAAATCGTGCTTGCCAACTTGGTTCGCGTAACGGGGGAGGCAATCGTGAAATTCGCCCGGCATCAAACGGACTTTAGCCTTGGTTTTTTGCAATTGGCAATGGGCATCCTTTAGTTTTAGAGGCTTGCCGCCAGGCGAACGCGCGTCGAACAAATCAATTCCGCAGTACTTGATTTCGGTTCCGGGCGTGACTCGTTGCGCGATTTGCATCATGTTGAGGGTTCGTTCAACGCTCGCAATGCCGATCTCGAGAATCGACTTTGGTTTCTCCAACGTGATGACTTGGTACAACGAGCGATCCCAACTCGGTTTTGAAAACCAACGAAGCATCCAGTAACGAAAGGTCGTCATCTTTTTCACGGGCCAACTCGCTCATTGACGGGGTCGAAAACTCAATTCTTGTTTACCGAAAGAATCGGCAAAACGAGCCGCCGAGTTCAAAAATAACGAATGAATCGATTTTGACCTTTAGCGCGGGATGGCACATGCCAGCAATTCGAGTCTTTCGCGCGTTAAAACTTATCCAATCCGCACCCATTTACATTGTTAACTGACGATTTTCAGGATTCGCTAATCCGAAAAATCTCGCCAAACGTATAGTTCTTCGACTTTGGCACAAGCCAAAACTTCGTAGTCTTTGCGACTGGGGACCGTCGCGTTTGCCCGCCATCGATGGCCATCGTGTACCGATTTCGCCATCGAAATGTCAGCAAAAAACTCACGCCCTTTTCGCCAACTTGGCTTCGACCGTTTTGAAGAACGCATAGTCATGACCGGCCAGCCGGTGAATGATGTCTCGGCTCAATCTGTCGAAGCACCGCCGATTCAAACGTTCTCTGCGGCATTGCAAACGACTGCGGCACCGGACCAATTCGGACTCTCGCAAATGCGCGAGCAATACGGACTGGATGGCAAAGGGCAAACGGTGGCGGTTATCGATACGGGAATCGCTTGGGATCACTACGCGCTCGGAAGCGGCTTTGGCAACGGACACAAGGTGGTCGGAGGTTGGGATTTTGCTGAAAATGACGAAAATCCATACGACGATGGCCCTGCGGGATATCACGGTACACACGTCAGCGGAATTGTAGCCTCCGAGGCGGTAGGAAACTGGGGTGTGGCACCGGGCGTGGACTTGGTCGGCCTCCGGGTATTCGATGATAACGGTGTCGGAAAATTGGAGTGGGTCGAACAAGCGTTGCGTTGGGTTCACAATCACAAAGACTCTTTCGCAAACCCCATTACGACCATCAACCTTTCTTTAGGCGGCGATTGGAATAGCAAAAGTCTGCCTGACTGGGCAATTCTTGAAGACGAATTTGCTCAACTGAACCAAGACGGAGTTTTCATCAGCGTCGCAGCGGGAAACTCTTTCCAGAAATATTTGACCAAAGGCCTGAGTTATCCCGCTGTCAGTTCTAATGTGGTCGCCGTTGCAAGCGAGAACGCTAACGGTGAAATGAGCAACTTCAGCCAGCGCGATGATAAAGTGATCGTTGCGCCCGGAGAAGACATTCGTAGCACCGTGCCAGACCATCTTTTTCATGGTACTTCCACAAATCGTTTTTTGACCGCGACAGGGACGAGTATGGCGGCACCTTACGTTGCTGGTGCCAGTACCCTCATTCGGGAAGCCTTGATCTTCATGGGCGATAGCCAGGTTACGCAACAAGACATCTATGACCGAATGTTAGCGAATGCAGACAAGATTTACGACCAAATCACCGGAGGTTGGTACAGCCATATCAACCTGCCAAAAGCGATTTCATCGATCATGTCTGACGATTTTGGAAATGACATCAATCAAGCTCATTCGCTGGGAAGCCTAAACAGTAGCCTATCGGTCGATGGCCGCATCACTTCACGAGGTGATGTGGATGTGTTTGCTTTCACGGCGGAAAAAACCGGGCGGGTAACGATCAAACTCAATTCAGCAGATGCGATCGTCGCTCAAGGCAACGCCTTTGGCTGTGATTCAAGCTGGAATGGAAATGAATTGACTTTTCAAGTTACTGCGGGTCAACAATACAAATTTTCATTGGGCTCTGAAAATGTTTGCAGTCATTACACGCTCCAAGCCAAATTGATGGAGTCTCAAGTCCTCGATCTTGGAGTCGTCCAATCGGTCACGCGAACCGCAGACTCCGTTGCGGGGGAACGGTGCTATCAGCTTACCGCTGGTCGGGACGGGTTTCTTACGATTTCCAGTTCATTTCAAAGCGGGAACGCCCAGATTTGTTTATTTGATTCGCAGGGCCATTGCCTGCAAACTGCAGCAGGAAATCGCATCGATTATGTTGCCAAAGAGGGACAAGTCCTTTTCATCAAGGTCTCGGGTTCGGCATCTTACGATTTGCAAATTGTAAATCTTGTTTCCTTGAAAGATGGAAAACTCTCGGTGGCGGGCACCTCAGGCAATGACTCCATGGTCATGAACAGTTCCAACGCTGTTACCTTGTCAATAAACTCCGTGAACTACCAGTTTGATCGTAACGCAGTTCAAACCATTGAAATTGAAGGGAACGGAGGCAGTGATTCATTGCAGGCTACGCTAAGCGGTCAAAACGAACAAATCGCCGTTGGCCCCAATCAACTCTATGCACACAGTTCTGAGCAGTCATTAGTCGCAAAAGGGATTTCATCGATATCGCTCAATGGCGGCGGCGGATTCGACCAAGCAATCGTCTATGATTCCGCAGGGAACGACAAATTTGAGTTCTCGCCCCATCAATTGATCGCTGATCTTAATTCGGCGTCGGTTCGCCTTTCGCAAGTTGAAATGATCAATGCAATCGGTGGAAATGGCTTCGATTCGGTGATTCTCAAAGATACCAATGCCAACGAGCGTTTGGTTGGCAGCAATGATCAAATTCGGATGATTGGAACCGACTTCGAGAATTCCGCTTGGGGCTTTGAAAACATTGACGCTCGGGCCACTGGCGGCTTTGATTCTGCCCAAATTCAGGACACGATTCATGAAGACAAAATCGTGATGAATGCAGCGGAAACGAGAATTAGCAATTCGCAAAGTCTACTTGTCGCAAGCGGATTCGACCGAATCAACGTCGTTCAGAACTCTGGAGGCTACGATTCAATTAGCTTGATCGGAACCAACGGAAACGACCAGTTGAGTAGTGTGAATGGAGGCGTCTCGCACTCTCTTGCAAACGGGGTGACAAACCGTAGCGTGGGATTTGAAAATGTCGAAGTCAACGGCCGTGGTGGCCAGGACTCTGTCAGGATTGTTGGCGCTGCCGGCGCAAAATCACTGTGGGCAGGCGTTGACGAAATCAGATTCAATTCGACTGCTGGTCAGATTCGATTGACACAGGTCGAACAACTGAACTACAGTGGTGTCGACAAGTTGGGCGAAATCATATTCGCCGATTTCTCAGAAGATGATTTGCTGACGGCAAGTTCAAATAGTGTTTCAGCGCAAATCGCCAATCTGCGTGTGAATGCTGAAGACATCGGATTTCTTACGGCATCAACCAAGGAATCCCACGCCTCACAATTCGAAATCGCGGCAGTCGATTTTCTCTTCATGCTCGACGGGCAATGGCACCGCCGCACTCAATGAGGCGCTGAAAATTGCTTGCCAGGCTCCGCGCACCCTTAGCGCCAAGGTCACCTAACCGACTGAACTTGCTTCGTCGCCCATCCACTGATATGCGGACGAATCGGCATCCACCATGGGCCAAGCGCGATCGGCTGGGCATCTACCTTGAACTGGCTTCGTGCTTCTAGTTCAACGCGCGGATCGCGCAACAAATGACAATTGCCAAAGATGACGCGCCATGGCAAGCCGATCGCACGTTGATACTGCAGCATCGCGCGTGTACCGCGGACATGCTCAACAAATAGGTATTGTCCACCCGGTTTCAGGACACGGGCAATCTCATCCAATACACTCGTAACATCATCGACAGAGCATAGGACCAGGGTCCCGATGACAAAGTCGATAGACGCATCGGGAATGGGTAGGTTTTCCGCCTTGGAATTCAAAATCTGAACAGTCATCCCAGATCGGGCAGCATGATCTTGGAGACGATCATGCATGAGCACGTTCGGTTCGATGCAAATCACCTCGCAGCCGGCAGGCAAATAGCGAAAGTTAACTCCAGTCCCAGCGCCGATTTCCAGTACATGGCCTGAGACGCGTTGCAGCAGCGGTGCCTTTACCGCTCGATACCATTCGTCAGCCCATTGGTCACAGCGTTCAAACAGCCGAAACATCAACCAGTCGGAAAATCGATGCCGGCACACCTTTTTGTTGCATGCGTTCAAGCGAAAGGCCATTTCACAGAAAGTCGTCGGTTTGCTGGATAATCTGCCAGCAGAGCATTGAATCAATGTTGCTTGCGTGCTGGCATCTTGTATAGTACCGCGATTTTTTCGATTAAACAAATAGCTGCCAAATGAATTCTCAGCGGATCGAATCTTCGACGCAGGAACTGGTGTTGGTCATTCATGGTGTGGGAGATCCCTTGCCAGGTGAAACGCTTAGCCTATTCGCGCGCTCGATAGCGACTTATGGAGAGCCGCTGGAAGAGAAGCCGAAAATCCTCTGGCTGGCAGATCGAAATACAACGAACAGTCAAGTTTCGACATTTGCAACGCACGTACGTCAAGTCGAAATGAAGGACCGGCACGTGAGCTTCGCCGAAATCTTTTGGGGCGATCTCTCGGCGGTTCGCCGCGGCATGTTGGGTGCATTCCTGGGGTTGATCGAGATACTTTTTGGAATTCGGTACATCGCGTTTGTCGCGGCCTATCAGCGCGGGTTCGGCGCAACCTGCCTGAGAAAAATCGGATTAATGTGCACCAGTATTTTGCACGGACCAGTCTTGGCCCTTACGGCATTCCTGGCCATGTTGACGATTGCCCTCACACTAAATCGAGTGATCTGGCCCAATTCGGAGGGGGTACTTTGGACGCGTCTTGTTTTGACCGCGGCTGTTGGAATAGCCTTGGCGATCGGCGGATTAGGAAGCAGCTTATCTCAAACGAGTGGAGTGCGGCACTTTTGGAGTTGGTTTCAACTAGTCGCCACCTTCGTCGCGGGATTGGCGTTTGCCAAACAACTCTGGCTCGACCACCAGTTTCCGGAAATCTATTGTGGCGGACAAGTCGATCAAGAGTTGATCTGGTTTTGCGGTGTACTGGTGATGATGTTGGGCTTGTTGTGGCTTGTGCAAATGCTGATGGTGCTGGCGTTGGGAGTTAGCTGGCTGATTGCAGTGTTTTCGCCCGGCAGTAATCGAACCGCTTTACACGTCGGGTTTTTGTTACCGGCGTTAACGGTAGGTTTTTGGGGATTGGCCTTGCCCATGATCTGGTTGACTGCCGCGAGTTCGTTGGAAAAGTTCATCAAGCTGACCGAATACAATTCGTTGTTCACGGGTGCCACACCATTGCTCGGCGTCCAATTTATTATGGCGATCGTCGTGATCATTTCCGCAGCAATCGTCTTGCTGAAGTTTGTGTATTGGCGACACAAAGTTCAAAAGCTAAAGAATTTTGATGGGTTGGAACCGCCCCGGCTGATCGTGCATACTGGTTTGCAATTTGCAATGGCCATCACTACTCTTCTGGGTGTTTCGTTGGTCGCTCGAATCAGCATTCTTCAGTTCAGCGGGAAAACGTATGCCGACATTTGGGGCGGGCAAATATTGGCAGAAGCCAATAAGTACGCAATCAGCTTGCTGCTCCCCGTTGGTTTGGTGACATTCATGCTCTTCCAGCACTTAAGGCCGATTTTGGATATCATCCTGGACGTGATGAACCATTTTTTCTTTCGCAAGACGCGGTTTTCGGATGTCGTTGATGGAGATGAGTTCGACATCCAAGAGGCCACGATTGACGCGGGGAAATTGTATTTTTCCCGTCGGGATGCAATTCATGTGCGCGTCAAGAAAACATTGGCTCATTTTCGAGATACGTTAAAAGACCGCCCGCGCTTGACGGTAATCAGTCATAGCCAGGGAACGATGATTGCAATTGAAGTTCTCAACGATCCGGAACTCGCGTGGTTAAACAGCTCGTTTTCCAGTGTGCGTTTGGTGACCATGGGCTCGCCGTTCAGTCATTTGTACCAGCACTATTTCTCCCACCTCTACCCAAAACTTTCCGCTCCCGAATGGCGGCCCATTCACGCACGAATTGATCGGTGGATTAACATTTTCCGAGCGGATGATTTTGTCGGGACTCGCATTGACTTCTCGGATTTGCCGAAGGAAAACAAATATTCAAATTATCCTGTTGGTTTACATGGCCATTTGAATTATTGGATAGACCGTGATGTGTTGGAAGTGTTACATTCCGAATTGTTCCACGATGCAAATGAACAAACCAGCCAGAGACGCCATGCGGCGTAGTGAGCGAGGCTAAATTGGGGCTTACTTTCTATTGCCCGCATTGTCGACAAAAGCTGAACATAGCTCTCGAGGCGGTCGACGAGACGACAGTGTGCCCGCTTTGCAAACGGTGCGTTGGCGATTCGCCGGCTTCCCCCGCTGCCGGCAAAGGATCTCGCATGCCTGTGGTCACGGCGCAGGAAATTTCATCAGCCAATCAAAATGCAGTGGTGACGTTGATAAAGGCCCTAAGTATTTTTTTCTTGCTTGCCTTGGGGATTGTCGGCGGAATTACCATCCTGTTGATTTGGTTGTTGTAATCGACGGGATCCGTCCACCGCTCATTCGAAATCCTGTTTTCATGTATACTGGGGCAGGTCGGTGGGGGTGTGCTATTCGGAGATGAACATGATTACCAATCGTCGTCAATTCGTATTGGGAGTTTCGACCGCTGCCGTAGGAATGCTGTCGACGCGAACTACTGCCAAGATCATTGGCCTCAACGAACAACTTCGTATCGGCGTTATCGGATTTGGAGGACGTGGGAATGAGCTCATCAACGTCATTCGCAAGCAGACAGGCGCTCGCTTGGTGGCCTTGTGCGACGCAGACAGCGACGTGCTCGGCAGGTTTGAGCCGGAAAACAAGGAACTGTTCCGGACACAAGATTTTCGCGAACTGCTGGAGCGGAAGGACATTGATGCCGTTGCCTCGGCGACACCAAATCATTGGCACACCTTGATCACCATGCTCGCCTGTCAAGCCGGGAAGCATGTCTACATTGAAAAGCCGATTTCACACAACATGTTCGAAAGTCGGCAGGTCGTCGCGGCGCGAACCAAGTTCGATCGAATTGTGCAATGTGGTTTCCAGAATCGATCCGACTCGGCACTGTTACCGTTTTTCGAGCAGCTACACTCAAACGTTTTCGGCAAGGTGCAGCACGTCCACGGCACGTGCCATCGTCAGCGTGATCCGATCGGCAAACTAAAAGAGCGGTTGGTGCCGCCCGCGACTGTCGACTATGACAAATGGCTTGGCCCGGCTGCTGACTTGCCAATCCTGCGACCCCGGCTGCACTACGATTGGCATTGGGACTTCAATACAGGCAACGGGGATGTTGGCAATCAGGGCCCGCACGAATGGGATCTGATGAACTGGGCATTAGGAGATACACAAGAATTGCCGTCTCGAATCTGTTCTGCCGGTAACCGATTTGGATGGAACGATGCGGGCAACACACCGAACTTGATGGCCTGCCACGGCGAAATGAACGGCATCCCGTTTTGCTTCGAAGTAGTCAATTTGAAAAATTCGATTGAGGCGCCGAAGGGCGTTGGCGTAGGAGTAATCATTAAGACGGAAGCGGGTGTCTTTGCCGGTGGTCGCGGAGGTGGCAAGTTTACGTTTGACGATGGGAAAGTTGTGGAGTTTAAGCAGGATCCCAGCCTGGGCGATAGCACGGTCAGCCACATGAAGAATTTCATCGACGCCATTGCGTCACACGATCGCAATCTGCAGCGCTCGGAGTGCGCCGTTGCTGCGAAGTCTGCTGCGATGGCCCATATGGCAAACGTTTCTTTTCTGTTGGCTCGCAACGCCTCTGAGGCCGAAGTCCAGGAAGCCTTTTCGGCGCAAAAAAATGCTGGGGAGATGACCGCAAGACTCATCCAAGCGCCTCAACAATTCGCAAAAAATAATGCCAATGTCACCGTGACCGAACAATGGAGATTAGGGCCGGTTTTGGCGTTTGATAACCCAAAACACGCATTTGTGGGCGAGGCGTCTCAACCGGCGAACGAACGAATGTCGCGTGACTATCGTAAAAATTATCAACTGCCAGCGGTTTAAGGTCTGGGCGAATATCGGCACTACCGCTCCGTGTTTTGAACAGCCCAAGAGATAGTCGAGGTAATTTCATGTCAGCTAAATTTGTATTCCCCGTTTTTGCGTTGTTTTTTGCGGTAAGCCTCGCGGCTTGTGATGGCAATTTTCGCGCGCAGGAACCCGCAACCAACAATACGAATAATAAGTCTTCAGAAGAGAAAGTGAAACAGACCGTGAAAACTGAAACTGCAACCTTTGGAAACGGGTGCTTTTGGTGTACGGAAGCAGTATTTGATCGACTTAAGGGTGTCGAATCGGTGATGTCTGGTTACAGCGGTGGCACTCAAAAGAACCCGACCTACGAACAAGTCTGTTCTGGGAAAACCGGCCACGCGGAAGTGGTTCAAATTGTCTTTGATCCCCAAGTCATTTCTTACGATAAGCTTTTGGAAGTTTTCTGGTCGACGCATGACCCCACGACATTGAATCAACAAGGGCCCGATCGGGGAACCCAATATCGCTCGGCCGTTTTCTTTCATAACGACGAGCAAAAGAAAAAAGCAGAATTCTTCAAAGCCGAGTTGGAGAAAAGTAAAGTCTTCGACGCTCCGATTGTTACAGAAATCGTTGCGTTCCGAGAGTTTTATCCTGCTGAAGATTACCATCAAGAGTACTTTGCCTCGAATCCCACAGATCGTTACTGCCAAATTCAAGCAGTTCCGAAAATCAAAAAGATAAAAAAACTGTTTGCTGACTTACTGAAAGACGAACCAAAATAATCGCCTTTCTTTGACAATTCTGGTCTAGTCACAATCCAATCAGTTACCCGAATCCATGACGTTTTTCGCGAAAATTTTCTGTTCAATTGTGCTGCTGATCCCATTGCCACTTCCCGGGCAGGATTCCGCCCGTTCGTCGCAAATCCAATTTCTCGATTTGGATCAGGACACGAAAAGGCAAGTAGTTGTAGACCGCGAGGCGAATCAATATTTGGGTCACCCCACTACATTGTTACTGGAAGATGGACAGACCATTCTCTGCGTTTATCCAAAGGGCCATGGGCGTGGGGCGATTATCTATAAACGAAGCCTGGATGGCGGGCTGACCTGGAGTGAGCGGCTGCCAACACCGGAGTCTTGGGCAAGCTCGAAAGAAACCCCGACGATTCATCGCGTCATTGGACCGGACGGAAAAAAACGAACCATTTTGTTTTCTGGTTTGTATCCGACGCGCATGGCAGTAAGCGAAGACGACGGTGAATCATGGAGCGAGCTGGAAAAAGTCGGTGATTGGGGTGGAATTGTCGTAATGTCCAGTGTTTTTGCCTTGCGATCCGGTCCCGGTCACTACATGGCGATGTTTCATGATGACGGTCGTTTTATTCAAGCCAACGCAAAGCAAACGAATCCGGTTGAGTTCAATTTGATGAGCGTCAAATCCACTGATGGCGGGCTCACTTGGTCGACACCGCACTCTATTATTAAATCAACTCGCGTGCATTTGTGTGAGCCTGGCGTCATTGCTAGTCCGGACGGCAAGACATTTGCGTGCCTTCTGCGCGAGAATACCCGCACAGCTCCCTCGCAAATCATTTTTTCAAGAGACGATGGCAACAGTTGGTCCGAGCCCCAGCCACTCCCGTTCGATTTGTGCGGCGATCGTCATACTGCGAAGTACGCGCCCGACGGACGACTGTTGATTTCCTACCGCCGGATGTGCGTAAAGGGTGAGTCTTCGCCGGTACATGGTGATTGGGTTGCGTGGATTGGCACTTTTGACGACCTTTTGAAAGCTAACCCAGGCCAATACTTGGTGCGACTCAAGGACAATCTCAAGGGCACCGATTGTGCTTACCCTGGTGTCGAGACATTGCCGGATGGCACATTTGTTTTGACGACCTATGGTCATTGGATCGAAGGTGAGGAACCATTTATTTTGTCGGTGCGCTTGACAGTCGCTGAACTCGATATACTTGTTCGTCAAAAATCGGCCAAATGATTCTTCGACCGATTCTTCAAGCAAATTGGCGAAGTCGTTACAAACAGCACATCTGTTCAGATCACTTCCTTCCGTCAGTTTTTCGCTAACCTGCAGAACTTAACATTTCGACACCGATACTCACAGGGTTACCCAATTTTCTACCTGGAGTCCGCGATGGCGAGTGAAGATTTTGAAACCATGGACGTTCGAGAAATTGAATCGCTGGAGCTCATGAAGGCCTCGAAGAAAGGCCGCGGAAAGCCAGGGACTTCTTTGCAAACGCCGCTAGAAATTTACCTGCGGGAAATCAACGAGACAAAACTGTTGACCGCAGACGACGAAAAGGAGTTAGCCGGAAGAATTGCCAAGGGAGACGTCGAAGCACGCGATCGCATGGTCCGTGCGAATCTGCGCCTCGTCGTCAATATCGCTCGAGGCTACACCGGAAAAGGCCTCGGATTGCAAGACTTGATTGAGGAAGGAAACCTTGGATTATTGCGTGCGGTTGAAGGATTTGATCCGGCCGTCGGCACCCGATTCAGCACCTATGCAAGCTACTGGATCAAACAGTCGATCAAGCGAGCGTTAATTAATTGTGCAAAGACCATTCGAATTCCGGCGTACATGGTAGAGCTATTGTCAAAATGGCGTCGCGCTACCGCCCGTCTATCCGAAGAACTTGGGCGGAGTCCCACTCCTGAGGAAATCGCACGGTTGCTGGGACTGCAACGCAGAAAATTGCCAATCATCAAAAAAGCGATCCAGATTTACAATGCGACTCCGACCAGCGACCAATCCGATGCGGGATGGTCTTTGGGTGAAATGGTGATGGACGAGCGAATGAGATCGCCCGATACCGAGTTCCTCGAAAACGATGTAATGAAGAACATCATGGAAATGATGAAGGATTTGGATGAGCGTGAACTCACGGTGTTGAAAATGCGTTTTGGTTTGGAAAACACCGAACCACACACGCTGAAGGAAATCGGCGAGAGTCTTGGCTTAACTCGCGAGCGAGTTCGGCAAATTGAAACGGAAGCGTTGCGGCACCTGGGTGACGGACTGCGTGATCCCCTTGATATGGATCTGACGATGCCGTATTAGGTCGGCAGGTACAATCGACTGAAGCGGATTAGCACACCGATTTCTTATGACGCCCATTACTTCGCTTTGGCGCGCTAGATTGATTTTTTAGCTGTAAAGCACGCCCGGCCAACCTTACAAATTCGTTGCGGCCGGGCGATTGGGGGCTGACTTTTTCGACAAATTTGCGATAGTCTTTCAGAGCACGAGACTTCCTAATTTGACTTCGCGAAAGGTGTAATTCATGCGATCGATCGATCTTTCCGGCAAAACCGCGGTTGTCACCGGCGGCGGACAAGGTATTGGCTTGGCAACGGCACGATCACTTTGCTCTGCGGGTGCGAATGTTGTCTTGAACTTTTTTGACGATCCCACCGGCACAAATCGTACTATCGCTGAATCGGCGGCAGTTTCTCTGGGCGTGCGAGCGGTTGCTTTGCCCGCCGACGTCCGAGACCCCAAGAGTCTCAAAGCAATGGTCGAAAGCGCCATCGCGAAATTTGGAGGGATCGACATCCTTGTTAACAATGCCGGAATTCTTCGAGACCGGAGCTTTCGAAAAATGAGTGCCCAAGAATGGCATGATGTCATTGATACAAACTTGACAGGCGTGTTCAATTCCTCCCAGGCTGTCGCGGAGGTCATTCGTGACAATGGCGCAATTGTCAACATTGCCTCGCTGTCAGCGGTTACCGGCTTTTTTGGCCAGGCCAATTATGCTTCTGCTAAAGCGGGAGTGATTGCGTTGACCAAGGTTTTGAGCAAGGAATTGGCGAGACGTAACATCCGGGTCAATGCAGTTGCACCCGGTGTCGTTAATACTGACATGGGTCAGTCGATCCCGGAAGAAAACCGCAAAATCATGCTCACCAACATTCCCCTTGGTCGCTTCGCCGAACCTCAGGAAATCGGGGACGTCGTCTTATTTCTATGCAGCGATCTTGCGACATACTTGACCGGCCAAACACTACACGTCAACGGCGGTTGGTGGGCTTGATCTCGCCCAACATGGAGCACCATCCGGTTTATTTTCCCAACCGCTGCCGCAGAATTTTCAAATGGTGGTTGATGTGGCCGATGAGTATGTATGCCAAAGCACGAACGGTAATCGGATGACCCGACGCAATACCACAATTGTCCCAAGACTCTGGCTTGATTCTCCGCAATAACAAAGCGTTTGCCTGACGACAATGAACCAATTCGTCCACGAGTGACCGCAAAGAGGGCGCGACGTAGTCGTTGTTTGTAATGTACGGACCTTGGTCCATGCCCGGCAAAGGCTGCAAATCTCCAGCAGAAAAACGATGCAGCCGATTTGCGAATATACGTTCTGCATCGATCAAGTGGCCCACGACTTGTTTGCAGGTCCAAGTGTAAGGTGCATGCAGAGTCAGGGCTTGTTCTTCGTTGACATTTTCAAATAGTCCACGCAACTCCGCGACTTGCCCATTTAGCAGTTGAAAAAAATCTCCGGGCGGAACTTGGGAAACGTAATTGGAATAGAACTCGAAATATTCTTCCGATTCCGGCCTGCGACAGGCTTCATTTTGTCTCGACATGATACGAACATTCTCCATAGTGAAAAAAAGGTCTTCGATGCGCTTGCGTGCACGATGGAGTTGCAGCGAACGCGCGATCGCGGCAATAGCTGCAAGTGCCTCATTCCTCGACACACGAATAAGATGCTACTCACCTTTAGCACAAACACGTTTGGGCAGAAAGAGCACACGATCTGGATGATAAACAAGTTTCAGTTAAAGGTCGACCTTCGCGTAAAACGTTCCCAGGGCAAAGGGATGTTCAGAATTTCCGTAACGTTTTCCCGCTTGCCCAACACAAACCTCAACCATCATTGAACAGGTATTCGGGCAATCGTGGCCGCACGCCTCGCGAATGGTTGTCGCATCATTTGTTTTCATTTCGAGTCCAATCCATAAACCAATTTTCTTGCCATGTCGCGCCTTCATCCCGCGACACCGCTTGATACCACCGGCACGATGTCGGGGTAATTCGGTCCCAAACGCCCTTTACCTTAATTGGCTTCTCGCCATCCATGTCGTCAGCAAAAAACGTTCCCACTCCATTTTCGAAAATACCGCTTTGGCCAGGCGTTGTCAGAACGCCAGATTTGCCATTCACCCAAAAATCGTTCCATGTTTTTCGCTCGACATCCAACAAACGAAGACCCATTCCAGAAAAGTTTCGCTCTGGAATTCGTAGCTCCTCGATGCTGCCGATGCCGCCCAGGATAGACCAACAAGTCGCCTCTCCATTGAACTCATCCCATTCGTTTCCACCGGCGACTTTTAGCCGACGGTTCTTGATTTTCCATTCTCCTTTCAGAAAATCAAAGTCCCCTGGCTTTCCTTCATGTTCATTTCTGGCGTGCGCTGCTTTTGTTAACAAGTGTTGTGTCGAAGTACCAGCCAGGACCACGCCCGCGGCTGTTTGCAAGAGTGTTCGTCGGTAAATTTCATTGTTGCCGATCATCGTTATCCCTCCTAAATTTCTGATTTGAGTTCGTCGTAAACGTTCACATTGGTGGTTGGCCAGATTCCCCAATTATGGAATTGATCTGGACCTAGTGTAGTGCCAGATTCGCGAATTATCATAGAGCCAGGAAAACGTGTAATCTGATCATTCCCTAAGGACCACCATGACCCGCTCAAAAACTCCCTCGATTGTGCTCGATAAATCGGGTGGCGTCGGATTGCAAAGGCAATTGGTGGAGGCCTTGAAGGAGAAGATACGATGCGGACAAATCGTGGTTGGTGCAAAATTGGCGTCCAGCCGCGAGCTTGCGAGCGACTTGGCAATTTCACGAAACACGGTCCTGGCTGCCTACGACCAACTATTGGGCGAGGGCTATTTGGAAGCGCGATCGCGATCCGGAGTCTACGTCAGCAGCGATCTGCAATCGATAACGCGGGCTGAGTCAAAGTCCGTTCGTGTCCGCTCAGCCAACCGGCCCCGAATCGACTTACAACTGCCGAAAATTTCCGCGCCAATTCCGTTCCATGCGTCACAGCCGGATGTTGGACTATTTCCAATCAATCTGTGGAGTCGTCAGCGAACTCGCTGTCTCCGTAAATTTGGTTCTGGGTTGTTACATTATCAATCACGATTTGCCTTGGGGTTACCAATTTTGCGAGCTGCGTTGGCGGAATACTTGAGCGAAAGTCGCGGGGTTCGTTGTACTTGGCAGCAAATCGCTATTACGAGCGGCTCGCAACAAGCCCTCTATATGCTAAGTCAAATTTTGCTTGATCATAGCGACAGGGTTTTGATGGAGGATCCGGGTTACCCGGGCGCACGTCATGCATTCGAGTTGGCTGGTGCGAAAATCATGCGCCTTCCTGTCGACGAACAGGGTGCCGTCCCTCCACAGAAACCTCAATCCTTGAAGCTCATCTATACAACTCCATCTCGGCAATTCCCAACCGGGGCACGCCTACCGGTTTCTCGGCGCATTTCGATGATTGAGTTCGCTGAAAAAAATAATGCCTGGTTACTGGAAGATGACTACGATTCGGAATTTCGGTACGGATACCCGCCGCTTCCCAGCTTACACAGCATTGACACCAAGCGACGCGTGATTTATCTCGGCTCAATGAGCAAGGTGCTATTCCCCGCGTTACGCATTGGCTACGTTGTTTTGCCGGAGTCGCTGATCGATCGGTTTGAGTCCTTGAGATTGGTTTTGGATGACCATGGACCATTGATCGAACAAGCGACGTTGGCTGAATTTATTTCTTCCGGTGACTTTTTCACGCATATTCGTCGGTGTCGAAAGGCCTATGCCGCCAAATTAACAACATTTCTGGACTCGGTAAGGAAGCACGATTTGCCGCTGGAGTTTCCATTCACAGATGGCGGCATGAACCAAGCAGGATATTTTTTGGACAAAAAAGTAGATGATGAGGCCATTGCCTGCAAATTGGTGTCAAACGGCATCTGCGTACGTTCGCTTTCATCTTACAGTCCGAATCGGCAACGTCCCGGACTGTTGTTTGGGTTTACGGCCTTTAGCCATTCTGAAATTCGCCGTGGAATCGAGCACGCCGCGCGGTACCTAACTCAATCCTGCAAATAGTGTCGGGATATGATTCGGAAAAAGTGTTTAGGCATCCTCGCCTTACAATTTGCGGCACTATTCAAACTCTTCGCGCGTGTTGAACCGCGACAGTTGTACGATACTGCAGATGCCAACGGGAATTCCCAGAAAGAACCCGGGGTGAATTGGAATGATGCACAAGATGGACATTGCTAAACACCAACGCCAGTTCCGCAGTAACGACATCGAATAGGCGCCGGACAACAAAAAAGCTCCAATCACCAAATAGGCAAGTGCAACCACCAAATTCCAGGCGAATGTCTGGCGCGCAGTGATCCCCAAACCAAAGCTTTCGCGGATTGTGGACTGGGCAACGGACTGTTCGACGTCCTTCATTCCTGTATTCGAGTTTGTTTCCTTGACCGCATTGTTCTCCGCTGTTTGTCTTTCAATCATTGGAGTTGAAACGCTAACGGTCGATGCATTTTCGAATTTTTCGTTGGCGCCTGCCAAAAACCATGTGGCAATAAACAGCAATGGCAGGATTGCAGTATTGATCAAAGCCGTGGCTGCGATTCCAACGGCAGGCCATGCGAGACGTTTTTGCACTTTTGCACGTTTGATTTCCGGCTTTTCCAGGGTCACTGGAAGTGGAGGTTGACCAATGCCGGCACGGATTGCATTGACAACGGTGCGCGCATCCTTAACGGCCAGCGAATCAACTGAAAAAGTCAATGTGCCGGGAGTTTTTGTAGGCAAAGCGATGTAATCGTCAACGACGTCAATCGTAAGAACGATCACGTGGCGAAACCAGCCTTCATGAAACTCGGCATTGGAAATCAAAGCAAATGGTAAAACGTGTTTTCCAGATTGGCTCAAGATCGAGGACTTGATGATATTGTCTCGTGTGGCATAGTTGATGATGACGTCATTTTTGTCCGCTGAAATGATTCCCCGTGTCATGGTCAATCCATGCCATGGATTTACCGAGGTGTAGGCGACCCGAGGGAGTCGAATTCCCGACGGCTTGGGCTGGAGTTGCTGTTCCGAGGTCACGGGTGGAGCAGATGGAGGTGTTCCGATGGGTCTGAAACCGGAACTTGAGCGCGCCTGTTCAACAGCGGTTCGAAACTCGCTCGCCTGCTGAAATCGCCGTTCTGGTTCTTTCTCCAGTGTTCGCACAACCACTTGATCAAGGGCTGCATGTCCTGCGAATTTTTCACCAGGAAGTCTAAACCGGCCGAGCGGCAATTCACCGGTGAGCAATTCGTACAAGACAACGCCCAGCGAATAGATGTCAGCGCGATGATCGACGCTGTTGGGGCGTTCGATTTGCTCGGGTGCCATGTAATTCACGGTGCCGAGAATCTGCCGCGAACCTGTGAGCGTGAATTGCTTTGGATCGTTGTCGATCAATTTGGCCAATCCGAAATCGGCAATCTTCACTCGCCCCTTTTTGTCGAGCAAAATGTTTTCCGGCTTGATGTCGCGATGAATGATGCCTTCGTCATGCGCGAATTGCAGGGCCTCGCAAACCTGAGGCACAATTGCCAGCCCCTGCTCGGCCGTCAAGGTACCTTCACGCATTGCCCGCCGTAAATTCACGCCGTCGACATATTCCATAACGAGATAGCAGATTTTGTCCGTTTGTCCGTAGTCGTACACGTTAACGATATTTTGATGACCGAGCTTGGCCATCGTTCGAGCCTCGCGCGCAAATCGTTCCGCGAACGATGGCTCGTTGGCGAATCGAGCAGACATGATTTTGATAGCGACGGGGCGATCAAGGGACGGTTGATAGGCGCGATAAACGGCCCCCATGCCTCCCTGACCGATTTGACTGTCAACTCGATATTGCGGCAGCAGTCGACCAAGTTCATGAGGCGTCGGGTAGGTCTCTGCATGGCGGTTATCGATATCCCGTGTATCGACATCAGCATTTTCCGGTATCTCGCGGGCCATCCCCAAGACACAGGCGGGGCAAAGTCCACTGATCGCGTCAGGTGGGAGGATTCGTTGGCATTTCGTGCAAGTCGACATGATGATAATTCTAGGAATCTCGCAAAAGAGCTGGTTATCTGCCGCGACGGCTAAGTTATCGTTTTCGTTCCGTACCTCTATCTAACCCTTTTTTCGCCATCGGTTACAGACATTTTCCAATTTCCTATTGCGAAAGAATCTCCAGCAAATAATCGAGTTCCCTGTCGATTTCTTCTTCAGTCAACACCGTTTGGCGGATTTCCTCGCGAATTGTCGCGCGCAATTGTTCACGCCACCGGTGAACGGAAACCTTAACCGCTCCCGTGGTCATTCCGATTTGCTGGGCGATGGTCTGATAGGTTGCATCGTCACCAATCCCCGTGAGAAATGGCTTGACCATCTTAAACAGGTCACCCCGTCCCCTTTCATGGCTTAAGGTCTCGAGTTTGTCGACGCTAAGTTCGATAAGTCTAAGAGCCCATTTGCGATCGAAAAGCACATCGGGAGTTTGTTCGTGGTAGGGCTCATGCGTCCAGTGGACCGCAGCCGAGTCGAAATCCAGCGAAAAAGTCATGGTCGCTCCGCCGCGCTTTTGAGAACTCTGCTGCCTCGTGAAATTTGCGCGGAAATTTTTGAGGCTGGCGAGCAGGAAAGTTCGAAAGCGTCCGCGTTGTGGGTCGGCATGATGAATTCGGCGCAGTTCGATGACTTCTGTCAAAAACGCCTGAACGAGGTCTTGCGCGTCCTCATGACTGTCTCCGCTGCGGCGAAGCCACAAATAGAGTGGCAGCCAGTAGCGCTGACAGAGAACTTCCATCGCTGCTCGCGCGGTTGTCGCGTCTTGGGTTCCAACTGCTGCGATCAAACTCCATTGAGTTGTCGCGAAGCGCGGATTCTCTGAGCCATCCGGCCGCATTCCACCGCTATCGGCCATCTGTGTGGTTTCCTTGTTTCCTTGATGCGACGGTGAATCCGGTCCAATCAGTTAGTGCGACGAAGCGTCATTGTGGCTTCGATTTGCCCTGTTGCGGTCGTAAATTGGATTTCAAAATTACCGCTAGACGCTCGCGCGAACAATCGTCGGCACGATCCACATTGTTCGAGGAAATCATAAGTCCCGCAGATCATCCGTTCAACCGATCCTCGGTCGCCCTCGACCGGACCGGAATAGTCTAAATATTTAAGTCGATGGTCCGCGAGGCGCTGGCAGTTAACGCTGATGGTTGCGTTCTGGTCAACATCGAACAAGGCGTCGAGGGGAGGAGAAGCCCATGTTTCCAACACGCCATCGACTTCAAACATCCAGTCCCAATGCGTCGATCGTGGCGATTCGACCGGAAGGTGATGACATAAAACGACAAAGCGCGGCATGGTTAACTCAATTGCTTCATCTTGGATTGGACCAGTTCCTTGAGTTTGGCCACGACCTCTTCGAGTGACAAATCGTCGGTTAATACTTCAGTCGCATCTTCTGCTTTTTGCAAGCGACCCACCGGACGTTCCCGATCTCCACGGTCGCGCACGTTTTGTTCATATAAAATCCAGGTGTAGTCTGCG
>WBZS01000345.1_pt1 | contig 66756 bp, 61 predicted proteins | sample 5204201 | NCBI WGS metagenome assembly WBZS01 (sample SAMN12344357, study PRJNA552823) | activated sludge metagenome | biome: Activated sludge suspended growth; feature: Nitrification reactor; material: Wastewater; isolation source: activated sludge from nitrification reactor of wastewater...
ACGACCGGGCCACCATCGCCATGCTCGCCGTGGGCGTGGTGGTCTTCGTCAGCACCCTGGCAGCCTGGGTCTTCGCCGAGATCAACGGCATCGCCACCGGCGCGCTGCTCGCGTTCGCCGTGCCCGTGGTCGGCGCGCTGTTCATGGGCCACCAAGTGGGCCGGGCCGCCGACTCCGCTGCGCAGGCCGCGAACCAGACCAACGGCGTGATGGAGTCCCGCATCGAATCGGCAGTGGCGCAGGCCCTCGCCCGCCGCGACGCCGCCCGCACCCGGCAGGCACAGGGCGACATCGGCGTGCAGCACACGGAGCCCGCGGGGGCACTGACTGACTGACTAGACCTTCGGCTCGATGACCACGGTGTCCGGGTCGAACGTCCGGGCACCGCGGACCGGGCGGTTCAAGGTGATGGTCATCAGCTCATCGATGATGGTCCGCTGAGCGTCGATTGACAGCCCGGCCCATGCCGCGGCGACATCAGGCGACTCGGCCACCTTCCGTACCTGGCCCAGTGCAGGCGAGTAGGCGCTGAGCTGGGCGTCCAACTGAGCCCGCTCGGCCCGCAGTTCATCGGCTGCTAGCTGGACGCCCTTCGCGGTCAGGACGCCCGTGGCATACAGCGCGGCGAGACCGTCGAGCTTGTCGTCAATCTCCCGCATGCGGGTCACGGTGGCCGATGACGTGCCGGACTCCCGCGGCGCGAACACCTCGCGCGCATCCGGCCGGGACAGGATGGCGATGGTCAGGTCGGTGACGTACTGCTCGATGTGGTCGCGGCGCCGCGTCAGATGCTTCACAGGCCCGGAGCAGGCATAGACGCCGAGGCCGGTCCGCCCACCTCCCGCGTTGACCCGGTGAGGGTTCTCGGTGCCGCACACCCCGCACCAAGCAATGCCGGTCAGCAGCCGTTGCCCGCCCTTTGGTGTGCGCCGTCGGGGGTCGCCCATCAACACCTGTAGGCGTGTCCACTGGTCCAGTGTGACCAGCGGTTTCCAGTTGCCCTGGCCGTAGTCCTCGCCGCAGTAGTGCAACAGCCCGGCGTAGACCGGTTTCTTGATGCACCGGCTGACCACTCCCGGAGTCCAGAGCTTCGGCTCTGACGTGTTCCGCGCACCCTGCGGAGTCCGCAGGCCCGACGCGTTCCAACGGCGCGTGACCTCACCGAGGGAGATGTCGGAGAGCAGCCATTCGTAGGCGTCCCGGATGGCCTGAGCCTCAGGCTCGACTAGCTGCATGTCGAGCGTGTAGCCGAACGCCCGACGCCCTGAGGCCGGTCGGTCGCCGCGGCTGACCCGTTGCAGGTTGGCGCGCTTCTGCCGGTCTGACTTCACGTCAATCTCGTTCCGGGCCACGCTGGCGAGGATATCGGCGGTGAGCCGTCCGGCAGGGGTGCCCATGTCGATGTCAGACCCGCGGACCAGCACGAGTAGCAGCCCCGCGGCCTGGCCCGCTTCGATGAGCCGCACGGTGTCTCGCCGGTTCCTGGTCAGCCGGTCAAAGTTCCACGCGATGACGGTATCGACCGCGCGGGACTCGACCAGTTCGAGCAGCCGCTCGAACCCCGGCCGGGCGACCTTGCCCGCGGCCGAGATGTCGTTGTCCTCCAGTACTTCGACCACCTGGAATCCCCGCGACTTCGCGAGTGCTAGGCCGTCCTCACCCTGCCGCTCGACGCCGTCGCGGCTCATGGTCTTGTCGAACGAGATGCGGGTGTAGAGGGCTGCCTGCCGGGTGCTGGTGTTCGTCACATATGACAAGTTACAGCATTCCGTCTGTCGTGGACGATCGCCGATCTTGCCGGGGCCGCCCGTCCCGAGCGTGACCATCTGCACACCGCCCTGGCGATGCGCCACGGGCTCGACCTGGGAGGAGCTGGGAGTGGACGAGCGTGAGGCGCGCATGGCGTTGTGTTGTGCGGTGGAGCCGGCCAGTACAGCGGTGACCGACGCCGTTGCCGCCGACGGGCCGATCGCGGTGTTCGAGCGGCTCCGGCACCGAGCGTCACGGTGGCGGTGGGCGCAGCGTGCCCGGGCGGTCGACGTGGCGGCGATCCAGCGGGCCTCGGATCGCAACCGGTTGCGGTTCGTGATCCCGGGCGATGCGGAGTGGCCGGCGTCATTGGCGGTGCTCGCCACCTGTGAACCGGTGCAGGACATGCGCGGCATGCCGTTCGGGCTGTGGGTCAAGGGCGACACCAACCTCGCCGAAGTATCTGGCCGCGCCGTCGCCATCGTCGGATCCCGTGCCGCCACCGCGTACGGCGAATCGGTGGCCTCTGACCTTGCCGCCGGACTGGGTGCCCATGACGTCAGCGTGATCAGCGGGGGAGCCTACGGCATCGATGCCGCCGCACACGCCGGGGCGCTCACCGGCGTCGCCCCGACCGTCGCGGTGATGGCGGGAGGACTGGACAAGCCGTATCCGCCGGGCAATGCCACCCTGCTGCAGCGGGTCGCCGGGCAGGGGCTGCTGGTCAGCGAGCTGCCTCCCGGCGAGCACCCGACCAGGGCGCGGTTCCTGTCGCGGAATCGGCTGATCGCCGCACTCTGCCCGGCCACGATCATCGTCGAGGCGGCGTGGCGAAGCGGAGCCCGTAACACCGTGAGTTGGGCGAATGCCTGCGGCCGGGTCGTGTTGGCAGTCCCGGGTCCGGTGCACAGCGCGACTTCCACCACGCCACACCGGCTGATCCGCGACGCCGAGGCGGTGCTCTGCACAGGGGTGTCGGACGTGCTGGAACTGGTCGGGCCGCTCGGACGGGCGGCGGCCGCCCGTCCCGATCAACACCGCGCGCTGGACGAGCTCAGTGCCGAGGAACTGGCGGTCTACGAGGCGATCCCGGCCCGCGGCGAGATCGACGGCGGTGAGGTGGCTTTGCGTGCGGGGCTGCCTCCGGGCACCTGCCTCGGCATCCTCGATCGGATCGGCGGGCGTGGCCTGGTCGAGCACGGCGACGCTGGGTGGAGACTCCCGCGACCCGGTGTCACTCGCGCGGGTGACTGATACGACAGCAACACCTCGCTACAGTGTCAGGTGTCGGGGGGACATTCGAGACGCTGTTGACCGAATCGCACCAGAAATGGGGGGATGGTGCGATTCGGCCAGTAGCGATTCTCCAGCCATCGTCTTACCTGCCCCGTGTCCTGGCGCACGGCAGCGGGTGCCGTTGGTCTGGCGCCGCCCGATACAGGGGGGAGCCAGTAGGAAAGGGACGGCAACGATGCTGGAATATCGACGCGGTTGCGAGTGCTGCGGTCGCGAGCTTGCGGTCGGTGACGATCGTGTCTACATCTGTTCATTCGAATGCACGTGGTGCGCGTCCTGCGCGGCCACGTTCCCAACCGGAGCCTGCCCGAACTGCAGCGGCAGTCTCCGGCTGCGTCCGGCGCGGTCGTTCAGCCGGCGGATGCACACGCCAACAGTCCAGCCGCATTCGGACACCCGTCTGCTGTTGGTGCACAGCGCCTGAGGAGCCAGCGCGTCGCTGGTCGAACTTGTCGAGATCCCGGTTGTCGCTGGGCTGACAAGGGGTTTCGGTACGCTCAACCACGATGGGGGCGTTGCTCTGAGGCGTCAGTGTTCGGGCTCATGGTCCGTGATCAGGCCGCCCCAACCTGTGGATCGCGTCTAGGGTGTGGGCCATGAGCCGAGGACCACTCAACCGTGCGCTGAGCGGGTTCACCTCCACCATCTTCGCCGAGATGTCCGCGCTCGCCGCTCGCACCTCGTCGGTGAACCTGGGGCAGGGCTTCCCCGACTTCGACGGTCCGGCCGCCATGTTGGAGCGGGCCCGGCAGGCGATTGCCGACGGCGTCAACCAATATCCACCGGGTCCCGGCGATCCGGGTCTGCGGGCGGCCGTCGCGGCTCACCAGCGGCGCTTCTACGACATCGAACTCGACCCGGACAGCGAGGTCCTGGTGACGGCTGGGGCGACCGAGGGCATCGCGGCCGCCATGCTGGGCCTGCTCGAGCCCGGTGACGAGGTGGTTCTGCTCGAGCCCTACTACGACTCCTACGCTGCGACCATCGCACTGGCCGGCGCGGTGCGTCGTCCGGTCCGGCTCGAGCCGCCCGATTTCGCGTTGCCCCGCGAGGCGTTGGCGGCTGCGATCAACCCGAGGACCAGGCTGCTGCTGGTGAACTCGCCGCACAACCCGACCGGTGCCGTGCTGGGGATAGCTGACCTGGCCTTCATCGCCGAGGTGGCCGTGCGGCACGACCTGCTGGTGGTGACCGATGAGGTCTACGAACACCTGACCTACGACGGCGTGCGCCATCTGCCGCTGAGCACCTTCCCGGGCATGGCTGAGCGCACGCTCGCGCTGTCCTCAGCCGGGAAGACCTTCTCGGCGACCGGGTGGAAGATCGGCTGGGCAACCGGGCCGGCGGAACTCGTCGCCGCCGTCCGCGCCGCCAAGCAGTTCCTCACCTACGTCAACGGCGCACCGTTCCAGCCCGCCGTCGCCGAGGCGTTGCGGCTTCCCGACAGCTACTTCGACGGCTTCCGGACGTCGCTGCAAGGCAAACGTGACCGGCTGATCGATGGCCTCAGCGCGGCCGGCATCGCGACGTTCCGGCCCTCGGGAACCTATTTCGTCGTCGCCGATTCCCGGAGCCTCGGTTTCGAGGACGGGCTCGAGCTGTGTCGCGCGCTGCCGGGGCGCTGCGGTGTGGTCGCCGTGCCCATGCAGGTGTTCTACGACAACCCGGACGGCGCGCGTCACCTCGTCCGGTTCGCCTACTGCAAGCGCGACGAGGTGCTGGACGAGGCGGTCCGCCGGCTCCGGACGCTGCGCGTAACCGTGTAACCGCCGCGTACGGGCGTGGGGCGACAGCTCAGGCGATGAGCCCGAGGCGAGCGAAAGCCTCCACCAGGCCGGACTGTGCCGGGGGAGGAACCACCAGGTCGGCCAAGGCCAGAACCGGTTCCGGGGCGCTGTCGATCACGACAGCCGTGGCCGCCTCACGCAGCATCTCCAGGTCGTTGTAGCCGTCGCCGATGCCGATGATGTCGCCGTCGTCGACACCGAAATGGGCTGCGACCAGCTTCATGCCGACCGCCTTGTTGATGTCCGCCAGATAGAGCTCCCCGGCACGCTCTCCGAGCGTCCCCAGTGAGCTCGGCAGGAACCCGACCTCCTCGGGAAGCTCGCGCGCCACGTCGGCCATGGGCCGACTCGCGTCGAAGCAGGCGATCTTGTTGAACGACACCGCGGACAGATCGTCGCCGGTGTGCATGGCGTCGAGGATGTCCAGGCCGGTGCGGCTGGGCGACGCGCCATCGCCGAGCTCCAGCTGCATCTGTGCGGCGAGCCGCTCGGGCGTTGACACCCGCCCATGCACCGCGTCCGGAGCTTCCAGGATGTAGGCGACGTCGTGTGCGTCGAGCACCGAGACCACGAGGGCGCCGAGCGCAGGGGGAAACCGCCGATCGGACAGGACCTCGCCATCGACCTCGAGGTAGCCGCCCGCGGCTCCGACCATGCCGTCGAAGAGAGCGCGCACCTCGTCACTGACCAGCGATCGCGGACGACCCGTGCACAACACGATGCGGTGGCCGCGACGCCGGGCCTGCTGAACGGCGTCGACATGCGGCTGCGGGATCACTCCGTCGTCGGCGAGGGTTCCGTCGAAGTCGATGAACACGATCTTGCCCACGTGGGAAGCAACTCCTGAAGCTTGTGGTTTCCACTGAGGTTCCGCTGGTGGGCTGTCACGGTGGGCGACGGCCACGGTCGCGGAAACGTCCAGGCAGCAGTCTATAGAGTGCCGCAGTGGACCCAGTGACGATCGTAATGGTGATTCTGGTACTCGCGGTGGTGGCATTCATGTCGAATCGCGTCCCACTGGGTCTCGTCGCGCTGGGGGTCGCGCTGGCCCTGTGGGGTACCGGGGTGCTGACGCTCAACGAGGCATTGGCCGGGTTCGGCGATCCCACGGTTATCTTCATCGCCGCGCTGTTCGTCGTTTCCGAGGGCCTCAATGTGACCGGGGTGACGTCCTGGGCCGCCCAGCAAGTGCTCAGCAGAAGCAATAAGCAAGGCACCCTGCTGACGCTCGTATGTCTGCTGGGCGCCGCGCTCACCGCGTTGATCAGTGTGAACGGTGCGGTCGCGGCGCTGGTTCCGATGGTCGTGGTGGTCGCCGTCCGGATTGGTGCGAGCCCGAGCCGAATGCTGATGCCATTGGCCTTCTCAGCCCATGCCGGCTCGCTGTTGCTACTGACCGGAACGCCGGTGAACATCCTGGTCAGCCAGGCCGCAGTCGACGCCGGGGCCAGGCCCTTCAACTTCGTCGAGTTCGCACTCGTCGGCCTACCGCTGCTGGCGATCACGGTGGTCTTCATCGCGATGTTCGGTGGGCGGCTACTACCCGAGCGGACGTCGGACACGATGCCGGTGGACGTCGGCAGCCAGATGGCGGCGCTGCGCGTGCAGTATGACCTGCCGAGTCATACCGAGCTCGCTGGCACGCACAAGGGGTACGCCGAGGTGGTCATCCCGCCTCGATCGTCGCTGATCGGTGAGCGGGTGTTTCGCGGCATGGCGACGCCCTCGGGTGACCTGGTGGTGCTGGGGCTGCAGCGTGGTGGCGAGAACGTCCCCGACAAGGGGGCGCGGTTGCAGCCCGGCGACACGGTGCTGGTGCGTGGACGGTGGGAGCATCTGGAACTGCACACCGTGAGACCCGACGTGCTGGTGGTGGACGATCCTGCCGGACTGCGTCGTGCGGTGCCGCTCGGAGTTGGCGCCAAGCGGGCCATCGGCATCCTGATCGCCATGGTGATCCTTCTCGCGACCGGGGCCGTGCCGGCCAGCGTGGCCGCTCTTCTGGCCGCCTGCGCGATGGTGCTCACCCGCGTCCTGAGCTCGAAGCAGGCCTACCGGGCGGTGTCGTGGACGACCGTGGTGCTGGTCGGCGGCATGATCCCGCTATCTACGGCGTTCATCTCCACCGGCGCCGCCGACGCCATCGCGAGTCGGTTGCTGGCCGCGGTCGGCGGCTCGTCGCCGCACCTGGCACTACTCGCGTTGTGCATCATGACGGTGATCCTTGGTCAGCTGATCTCGAACGCGGCGACGGTGCTGATCATGATCCCGATCGCCACCGTGCTCGCCTCCGACCTGCAGGTCTCGGTGCTGCCGTTCATGATGGCGCTGGCCGTCGCGGGCGCGGCGTCCTTCCTGACCCCGGTGGCGACCCCGGCGAACACCATGGTGATGGAACCCGGCGGTTACCGCTTCACCGACTACTGGAAGCTCGGCCTGCCGCTGCTGCTTGTTTACGTCGTCGTCGCGGTGCTCTGGGTACCGCTGATTTGGCACTTCTGATCCGGCCGGACGAATCCGCAGAGGACCCAATGCAGTGCGTGAAATGATGACGGCGGTCGGCGCGGTGACCGCGGACGGCACGAGGACAAGGTTGCGCGAGGAGTTGTGGGGCAGGGATGTTCGAGTCGGATACCGAGGGCGTTCCGCAGCACAGTTCCACGGGTTCGCTGCCACCGCTGGGGCGTGTCGCCGAACTCGTCGACGAAGCGCACGCGCGGTATGCCGATCTCGATGAAGGGGCGGTCGCCGACTACATTCCGATCCTCGGTGAGGCTGACCCTGCATGGTTCGGGCTCGCCCTGGTTCGTGCCAACGGGCACACCGCCGACGCGGGTGACGTCGATATCGCCTTCTCGATCCAATCGATCTCCAAAGCCTTCGTCTTCGCCCTGGTGTGTGACGAGCTCGGGCACGCTGCCGTTCATGACGTCGTCGGTGTCAACAACACCGGCCTTGCGTTCAACTCGGTGATCGCCGTCGAAATCAACGACGGCAGCCCGATGAACTCCATGGTGAATGTCGGCGCGATCGCGACCACGGCGCTCGTTCCGGGACAGCACGCCGATGATCGCTGGCAGGCGATCCGTGACCGGCTGAGCCGCTTCGCGGGGCGTGCGCTCTTTCTCGACGAGGAGGTCTATCGTTCCGAGTCGCTGACGAACCATCGCAACCAGGCGCTCGGGCGGCTGCTGCAGAGCTACGGTCGGCTTGCCGTCGACGCCGAACTGGCCGTCGAGGTCTACACCCGGCAGTGTTCCCTCGCCGTGACCGCCCGGGATCTGGCAGTCATGGGTGCCACGCTCGCCTGCGGCGGCGTGAACCCGGTCACCGGCGAGCAGGTGGTGTCGCCCGAGACCGCTCGTGACACCCTGGCGCTGCTTGCCTCCTGTGGCCTGTACGAGCGCTCCGGCGAATGGCTGTTCGAGATCGGGCTGCCCGCGAAATCCGGCGTCTCCGGCGGCATTGTCGCGATCGCGCCGGGAAAAGGGGCGTTGGGAGCCTTCTCACCCCCGCTGGATCCGGCCGGCAACAGCGTCCGCGGGCAGCGTGCCTGCGCGTACCTTTCCCGGGTGCTGGGTCTGAACCTGTTCGCCTCGGCGCCGTTGGCAACGACCTCGTCCCTCCGATAGGAGTCCCCGACCCGGGTCAGAAGTCCCAGTCGGAGTCCTCGGTGTTCACCGCTTTGCCCATCACGTAGGACGAACCCGAGCCAGAGAAGAAGTCGTGGTTCTCGTCCGCGTTGGGGGAGAGTGCGGCGAGGATCGCGGGGGAGACCGCAGTGGCCTGCTTGGGGAACAGCGGCTCGTAGCCGAGGTTCATCAGCGCCTTGTTGGCGTTGTAGCGCAGGAACATCTTGACGTCCTCGGTCTGGCCGAGCGGGTCGTAGAGGTCCTCGGTGTAGTTCTCCTCGTTGTCGTACAGCTCGTAGAGCAGGTCGAAGGTGTAGTCCTTCAGCTCGTCGCGTCGCGCCTGGGACGCCTCACGCAGCGCCACCTGGTACTTGTAGCCGATGTAGTAGCCGTGCACCGCCTCGTCGCGGATGATCAGCCGGATCAGGTCGGCGGTGTTGGTCAGCTTGGCGTGACTCGACCAGTACATCGGGGCGTAGAAGCCGGAGTAGAACAGGAACGACTCCAGCATGGTCGAGGCCACCTTGCGCTTCTCCGGGTCGTCGCCGTAGTAGAAGTCGAGCACGATCTGCGCCTTGCGCTGTAGGTGCTCGTTCTCTTCGCTCCAGCGGAACGCGTCGTCGATCTCGGCGGTGGAGATCAGCGTGGAGAAGATGGACGAGTAGCTCTTGGCGTGCACCGACTCCATGAACGCGATGTTGGTGTAGACCGCCTCCTCGTGCGGCGTCCGGGCGTCCGGGATGAGCGAGACCGCACCGACCGTGCCCTGAATGGTGTCCAGCATGGTCAACCCGGTGAACACCCGGGTCGTCATCAGCTGCTCGTGCGGCTTCAGCGTCCGCCAGCTGGGGATGTCGTTGGACAGCGGCACCTTCTCGGGCAGCCAGAAGTTGCCGGTCAGCCGGTCCCACACCTCGAGGTCCTTGTCGTCCTCGATGCGGTTCCAGTTGATCGCCTGGACGCCGCGCAGCAGGGTCAGTTTCTGAGTCATCGGTCTTCCTTGGTACAGAGGGGACGGTTCTTCTGGTGCGTGGTCCGCATAGCGGGGGCGGCTCCCGTGGTCACAGGGCGCAGCTGACGCAGCCTTCGACCTCGGTGCCCTCCAGGGCGAGCTGACGCAGCCGGATGTAGTACAGCGTCTTGATGCCCTTCTTCCAGGCGGAGATCTGGGCCCGGTTGAGGTCGCGGGTGGTGACGTTGTCGGGGAAGAACAGAGTCAGCGACAAGCCCTGGTCGACGTGCTTGGTCGCTTCGGCGTAGGTGTCGATGATCGCCTCCGGGCCGATCTCGTAGGCATCGGAGTAGTACTCCAGGTTGTCGTTGGTCAGGTAGGGCGCCGGGTAGTAGACCCGCCCGATCTTGCCTTCCTTGCGGATCTCGACCTTGGCCACGATCGGGTGGATCGAGGACGTCGAATGGTTGATGTAGCTGATCGAACCGGTCGGCGGAATGGCCTGCAGGTTCTGGTTGTACATGCCGTACTCGGCCACCTCGGCGGCCAGCGCACGCCAGTCGTCCGAAGTGGGCAGGATGATCCCGGCGTCAGCGAACAGCCCGGCCACCTTCGGCGTGCGCGGCGTCCAGTCACCCTCGACATACCGGACGAAATACTCACCGGACGCGTAGCGCGAGCGTTCGAAGCCGTCGAAGGTCCGGCCCCGCTCCCGGGCGATCCGGCAGGACGCCGCGATCGCGTGGAACGTCACCGTGTAGAAGTACATGTTGGTGAAGTCCAGGCCCTCGTCCGAGCCGTAGTGGATCGACTCCCGAGCGAGGTAACCGTGCAGGTTCATCGCACCCAGGCCGATCGCGTGACTCATGGTGTTACCGCGTTCGATGCTCGGCGCGCAGCCGATGTTCGACTGATCGGACACCGCGGTCAGCGCCCGGATCGCGGTCTCCACGGTGCCGCCGAAATGCGGTGAGTCCATCGCCTTGGCGATGTTCAGCGACCCCAGGTTGCACGAGATGTCCTTGCCGATCGCGGCGTACGACAGGTCCTCGTTGTATGTCGACTCGGTGGAGACCTGCAGGATCTCCGAGCACAGATTGCTCATGGTGATCCGGCCATCGATCGGATTCGCGCGATTCACCGTGTCCTCGAACACGATGTAGGGGTAGCCCGACTCGAACTGGATCTCAGCCAGCGTCTGGAAGAACTTCCGGGCGTTCATCTTCGACTTCGTGATCCGGCGATCGTTGACCAACTCGTGGTACTTCTCGGTGACCGAGATTTCGGTGAACGGCACCCCATAGACGCGTTCGATATCGTAGGGGCTGAACAGGTACATGTCGTCGTTGTCACGGGCCAGCTGGAAGGTGATGTCCGGAATCACCACGCCCAGCGACAGGGTCTTGATCCGGATCTTCTCGTCGGCGTTCTCCCGCTTGGTGTCGAGGAACCGCATGATGTCGGGGTGATGGGCGTGCAGGTATACCGCGCCGGCACCCTGCCGGGCACCCAGCTGGTTGGCGTATGAGAAGGAATCTTCCAGCAGTTTCATCACCGGGATGACGCCGGACGACTGGTTCTTGATCTTCTTGATCGGGGCGCCGGACTCGCGGATGTTGGTCAGCGACAGCGCCACCCCGCCGCCTCGCTTCGACAGTTGCAGCGAGGAGTTGATCGCCCGGGCGATCGACTCCATATTGTCCTCCACCCGCAGCAGGAAGCAGGAAACCAGCTCGCCGCGCTGGGCCTTCCCGGCGTTGAGGAAGGTCGGGGTAGCCGGCTGGAAACGTCCGGCCATGATCTCGTCGGTCAGGCTTTCGGCCATCCGCCGATCGCCGGCCGCCAGGGTGAGCGCCACCATGCAGACCCGGTCCTCGAAGCGTTCCAGGTAACGCGAGCCGTCGAAGGTCTTCAGCGTGTACGAGGTGTAGTACTTGAATGCCCCCATGAACGTGGGGAAGCGGAACTTCACCGCGTAGGCGCGCTTGAACAGCGACTTCACAAAATCGAAGTCGTAGTGATCGAGTACGGCCTGCTCGTAGTAGCCCTGCTCCAGCAGGTAGTCGAGCTTCTCCTTCAGCGAATGGAAGAACACCGTATTGGTGTTGACGTGCTGCAGGAAGTATTGATGCGCAGCCTGACGATCGGCCTCGAACTGGATCCTGCCGTCCGCGTCGTACAGATTCAGCAGGGCGTTCAGGGCGTGGTAGTCGACCTCGGACGAGACGGCCTCTAGGCCGGTGTCGGTGAGCACAGTGGTTGCCATAGTGAAATGAGTCCTTCGCGGACGGCCTCGACGTCGTCGGGCGTCCCCATGAGTTCGAACTGGTAGAGGTGGGGCACCGCGCATTTGCTGGCGATGATGCGGCCGGCAAGGCAGTACGCGGCGCCGAAGTTGGTGTTCCCGGCCGAGATCACACCCAGCAATAGGGCGCGATTGGCCGGCTCGTTGAGGAATCTGATCACCTGCTTCGGGACGGCACCCTGGCCGTTCCCGCCCCCGTAGGTCGGGACGATCAGGACGAACGGACGGTCGATGACCAGTTGCGGATCGGTGGCCCGCAGGCCGATCCGCTGGGCATCGAAGCCGAGCTTGGCGACGAAGCGGTGGGTGTTCTCCGACGTGGAGGAGAAGTACACGATGTGCACCATCGGGTTCTCCTCACTGTGGGTCGTGGGCGGTCGGTGCTCAGGCTGCCTGGGCGCGGGCTGCGGTGGCTTTGATCTTGTCCGGGCGGAAGCCGGCCCAGTGCTCGTCGTCGGCGAAGACCACCGGAGCCTGCTGGTAGCCGAGTTCCATCACCTGGCTGAGGGCCTGCTCGTCCGCCGACAGGTCGACCACGTCATAGCTGAGGCCGGCCCGGTCGAGCGCACGGTAGGTGGCGGTGCACTGCACGCACGAGGGCTTGCTGTAGACGGTGATCGTCATGGCGGCGGGTTCCTTCCGGGGCTGGGCTTACATCGTTGTAGTTCCAACGGTGTTAGTCCCGGACACTACACATATGGGTTGAGCTGCGCAAGAACCACTACATCTTGTGTTTCTGAGGCGTTTGGGCCCGTTCTCAGGGCATGCCGAAGCGCCGCCGTGGGGCCGAGCGTGCAGCGCTTGTCGAGGGCGTGGTGGCGCCGAAAAAGCCGGTGTGGCGGTGTGGTGGGGAAGGATGGTGCGAGCCGGGAGAGGCGAAATCCTCAGGCGCGCGGACGGAACTGACTGCTCAGCTGCTGGGCAGAGTGCGGCTTCGACATGGCCGGGATTGAGCCCGGCTCGGGCGTGGCCGATTGCTGGTCATCCAACTCTCCTTCGCGAGTTGCCGCCGACCGCTGTGGCGGCACCACCCACGAAGCCGGGCGATGCCCGAACTGTGCGGCGGGGCCGTCCCTGGCGGTCCTTACCTCCGGTCGGCGGTCGCCGGCCGGGCGCTGGCAGGTCTTCGGACTCTCGGGCTCGGATCGCCAGATCCACCTACTGTCCGTCGCTTCCCAGGCCGTGGGCCCAGTGCTTGGTGACGGAGGTCGTTCCCGATTACCGCTGCGGGGCAGTCCCGGATTCTCACCGGGTTCCCTCTTGCCTCTCCGTCGCCGAGGGCGGCGGAGAACCAGTCGCGTGGGCGACTCTACGCCAGCCGATGGCCGAGGCTGGCCTCGTCGGCGTGTCGTGTCGCGGACTGCCTGCTGAGCCCGCGCCGCTGGGCTTGCGGGGAATCGGCCGTGGGACGAGGGTGCCGTCCTCCTTGGCGCTCGAAGGCCGACACTAGCTTGTTAAGCAAGGTACATGGTCATACGATGGAGCCATGTCCGATGAGTCTGGGACCTGGGGTTCGCAGTTGCGCAAGGGTGTTCTCGAGCTGGCCGTGCTGGGCCTGCTTGCTGACCAGCCCCGCTACGGCTCCAGCCTGGTCGACGACCTGGCCGGACGCCCGGGTCTGGCCATCACGGCCGGCACGGTCTATCCGTTGTTGGCACGGCTCGCCAAGGCCGGCCTGGTTACGACGAAGTGGCGGGAGTCCCCGGTGGGGCCGCCGCGCAAGTACTACGCACTCACCGGACGCGGCCGGCGGCGGCTGGACGCGATGGCGCGGGAGTTCGACACGGTGGCCGCCGCGCTGGCCACCATCTTGAAAGGGGAGTCATGATCGCCTCGCTCGATGAACTGGAACCGGAGGCTCGGCTGGTCGCGCATCGCTTCCTGGCCGCCGCCGCCGCGGCAGTTGCGCGTGACCTGCGTGACAACGTCCGCGCCGAACTGACCGCCGATCTGTGTCACCGGCTGACGGTCACTTCGACGGCCGCCGAGGTCGAAGAGCTGGCCGCTTCGCTCGCCCCGGAGCGTGAGCTCGGACGCCGCCGCCTGAGCGATCAGTGGCCCGCCGGTCTGCGGGTACGCGGCCTGTTGACCCGGGTCGCTGAGACCTGGTGGCGGCCGAGCGATCCGCGCCTGCTGCTGCCGCGCGCCGTCGGCCTCGGGTGGGACGTCAATTTTGGGGCGATCGCCGTCCGCCTGAACCTGATCGAGCCGGACGCCGAGGCGGTCCCGTTCACCTCGACCCCGGACGCCGCCTTCCGGACGGCAGCGGTGCTTCCGGTGGCGTTGGCCGGGGCCGCTGCGCTGCACTATCTGGTGCGAGGCCGGGACCTGCCGTCCCGGTTGGCCTCGCACTGGGGCCCCACCGGACGGCCGGATCGCTGGGTGTCGAAGGAGCGCGCCGCCGTCACCGACATCTCCCTCACCGCCGGCGCGGCGGCGCTGGCCGCGTGGAGCGCAGGCAGCGACCGTTCCGGACCGACGCGAGCCGGCGCGATGGCCACGGCCACCGCGGCGGGTGTCCTCGGTGCCTGCCTGACGGTGATGAGGCCGTCCCGCGGCGGTGTCTGGGTGGTGCCGGCCATGCTCGGAGCTCTCGGGGCAGGCGTGGGCGGCGTCATGCTCGGGCTGGCGCTGGCGGGACGGCGGGCTGAGATCGAAAGCGATCTCAGCGACCGCTGAATGGAGCGATCCTGGACCGACACCACCGTCCCCCCTCCCGAATGGGATGGGACCGACCGAAGCGAACCGGTCCTGCGCCGGGATGGGGCGGTGTGCTGGGTCGTTCGGGTCAGTCCCGCAGGTAAGCCTGCAGCACCACCGCCTGATTGAGCCGAGGGTCGCGCGCGCCGTAGAGCAGGGTGACAAGCTCGTGCCGGCGGCCGATCTCACGTAGTTCCTCGATGGCCGGGTTGGCGTCCAGCTCGGCACGGTAGCGAGTGGTGAACTCGTCGAGCCGAGCGGGGTCGTGGTTCCACCACTTGCGCAACTCGGCGGACGGCGCCACCTCCGGCAACCATCGGTCCAGCGCCGCGGCGTCCTTCGAGAGGCCCCGCGGCCACAGCCTGTCGATCAGGACGCGGTAGCCGTCCGTCGGCTCGGCCGCCTCGTAGACCCGTTTGATCCGGAAGATCTCCGGTGCGGCGCCGGAACTCGTGCTCATCGCCCCTCCTCAGGTGTGGCTTGGGGGATCGGCCACGATTCTACGAACAAATAGTGAAAAATCGGGTCACGGCTGGCGCTCCACGGCCAGCAGCCCACCGGCCAGCACCCTGACGTTGCGGTACCCACGGGCCTCCAAGCTGGCGGCGGCCACTTCGGCCCGCTGGCCGCTCCGGCAGATGACCAGGATCGGTTCGTCGTCCGGGACGGCGTCGAGCATGCCCTCCAAGAGTGCCGGCAGGGGGACGTTCACCGAGCCGGGCACCCGTTGGGCGGCGAACTCGTCCGGCCCGCGGACGTCGAGCAGGAACATCGAGCCGGCCTCGGGAAGGTTGAGTTCCAGGATGGTGCTCGTGTTGGCACCGCAGCTGACCGGGGGAGTCGGGAGCGGAGCGGAGGGTGGCCGGCGTTGCGCCGAGCGACGGATCGCCACCTGGTCCCAGCGTCCGGCCAGTGCGTCGATCACCAGCAGGCGACCCAGCAGCGGCTGGCCGAGCCCGGTGATCAGCTTGATCGCCTCCATCGCCATCACCGATCCGGCCTGGGCGCACAGGGCTCCCACGACCCCGGCCTCGGCGCAGGAGGGTACGGTACCCGCCGCGGGCGGCTCGGGAAAGACGTCGCGCAACTGGACGCCGTCGCCGGTCGGTGCGGCGTCCCAGAAGACCGCCACCTGGGCGGCGAAGCCCAGCACGGATCCCCAGACCAACGGCTTTCCGGCCGTTACGCAGGCGTCGTTGACCAGGTACCGGGTGGGGAAGTTGTCCGCGCCGTCGATCACCAGGTGGTAGTCGGTCAGTATCGCGTCGATGGTGTCCGCGGTGAGCCGCAATTCGTGCCGGCGGACGGTGATCGTCGGGTTCAACGCGGCGACGGCCTCTGCCGCGGAATCGACCTTGGGCCGTCCGACATCGGCATCGGCGTGGATCACCTGCCGGTGCAGGTTGGACTTCTCCACCCGGTCGGAATCGACAATGCCGATCGTCCCCACCCCGGCGGCGGCCAAGTAGAGCAGCACCGGCGAACCGAGGCCACCCGCGCCGACCACCAACACCCGGGCGGCGGCCAGGCTGCGCTGGCCGGTGACGCCCACCTCGCCGAGGATCAGCTGGCGCGAGTAGCGCGCCAGGCCGTCGGCGTCCAACTCGCCCGCGGGTGGAACCAGCGGCGGCAGCGTCATGGGTCAACAGTAGGCCTCGATCCGCCGGCCCGCGTTTGGTGTGAGGTCCGGTGGGCAACTCCGTCGGCATCGGGTCGCAACGCCATAGGTCCCGCGTCGTGACGGTCGGGACTCGAACGATAGCAACACAAAATGTATTGATGTTGTATCCAACACGACTAGAATTGACCAATCAGCGGATCGCTCTGGCGACTGAGGAGAGGAGACTGCGATGCAGACCCATGAAGGTCCGACGACGGCGGAACGCAAGGCGCGCTACGCGATCCTGATGACGTGGTGGCGCGGAGCCGCGCTCGCCATGCTGGTGGTGTTGGGTTTCGCCCTGTTCGGACTCATCTCGGGCCGGGGGCTCGGCCTTCTCACTCCGGTCTTCTGCGGATTCCTGGCCGGCATGATGGCGTTGGGCGGCATGGTGCTCGCGCTGTGGCGCGGGTTCATCGAGTCCAACCAGCAGGTGCTCGACCGCGAGTGGGGAGCCGGCACTGAGCGGAACCGCTGAGGCCGAGCCGCGTCGAGTGGGAGGATGTGCAGCGTGGATGGTGGCGACCCGGCGCGGATGTGCGAATGAGCGGTGACTACGAGTTGCCCAGCGACAGCGCCGCCGACCGCGTCTATCGCGCGCTCCGCGACGCAGTGGTCGAGGGGCGGTATCGCGCCGGGGTAATGCTTGGGGAGGCGGCCCTGGCAGCCCAGTTCGAGGTGAGCCGGACGCCGGTCCGGGCGGCGCTGCTTCGGCTGCAGAGCGAGGGGTGGATCACCATCTATCCCAAGCGCGGCGCCCTCGTCAGAGGTGTGTCGGAGCGGGCAAGGGCGGAGTTGGCCGACGCCCGGCTGGTGCTCGAGTCCGCGTCGATCGGGCAGGCGTCTCCGGAGGTGCTGGAGCGACTCGTCGTCGAGTTGGAGCGGTCGATCGAGCGGCAACGGCGTGCGCTCGCCGAGGGTGATGTCCGGCGCTACGTCGACCTGACCATTGCCTTCCACCGGCACTTCGTCGAGGCCGGCCACAACGACGTCCTGCTGGAACTGAACGACCGGCTCGCCGACCGGCAACGGTCCGTGCTCGTCGCGGCGGGCGATCGCCTTCTCTCCGAGCGGGACCAGATGCTCGCCGAGCATCAACAGCTCGTGGACCTGATCCGGGCCGGCGACATTCCCGGCTTCACCGCTGCACTGCGGGACCACGTCGCGCACACGTACGCCGCGTCCGTACCCGCGGTGCTGTTCTCCCGTCCCGTCGGACAGAGGGCGTAGGAAAGCTGGTCGACCAAACCGTCGCTGGTTGATCTGGGTTGAGCCTGTCGAAAGGTAGGTCCAGTCGCTTCACCGGTAGTCGCGGCGATTTTCGAGGTCGCTATTGTGCGAGTGGTGCGGCGCGGCGATGATGGCCCGATGGTTGATCTGACGCGGCGTGATGTCCTTGGAGTGGCGGGCCTGATCGGGTTCGGCGCGCTCCTGCCGGGGTGCGCGGCGCCGACGGAGGCCACGCCCGGGGCCGGCGCGACGCCGACCATGGTGGGGTCGCCACCCCCGGCGCCGGGCGGATCGGCGAAGCCCACCTACGCCCAGCTCGCCAAGCAGCTGTCCGGCACGCTGTCGCTCCCAGGGCAGAGCGGCTTCCAGCCGAAGTCACTGCTCTACAACCCGCGGTTCTTCTCCCAGCCGCAGCCGTCGGCGATCGCCCACGTGGCCAACGCCGCCGACGTCGCCGCCTGCGTCAAATTCGCCGCGGACGGAGGAGCGCCGCTACGGATCCGGAACGGCGGGCATTCCTACGGCGGCTGGTCCTCCGGGCCCGGGCTGGTGGTCGAGCTGGCGAAGCTCAGCACGGTGAAGGTCGCCTCGGGCGGCAAGACGGCGACGATCGGGGCTGGGTCACTGCTTGCCGATGTCTACAGCCAACTGGGCGCCAAGGGAGTGTCGATCGGCGGAGGATCCTGCGCAACGGTCGGCGTGACCGGGCTGCCCTCGGTGGTGGGGTGGGCGTGCTGGCGCGCGCGTACGGCTTGACCTGCGACCAGTTGGCGTCGGTGCAGGTGGTCACCGCCGACGGACGCGTCCGGACCGTCAGCGCGAACACCGACGCGGACCTGTTCTGGGCGTTGCGCGGCGGTGGCGGCAGCTTCGGCGCGGTCACGGAACTGACCTTCAACGTGCGTCCGGCACCTCAAATGCACACGTTCTTCCTGGAGTGGACGTCGCTGTCGGCAGCCACCCAGGTGTTGCCCGCCTGGCAGCACTGGATGGCCGCCGCGCCTCGCGAGCTGTGGAGCACGTGCAAGCTGTTGGTGCAACCGGGCCAGGGCAGCCGCGTCCTGGTGGCGGGCACCTGGGCCGGATCGGGTTCGCCAGCAGCGCAGGTCAAAGCTCTGCTCGCTCAGACGCCTCGTCCGGCGCAGAACGCCAGCAACAGCGGCAGCTATGCAGCCACGATGCTCTACGAGGCGGGCTGCGCAGGGCAATCGGCAAGTGCCTGTATCGCGAAGTCGCTCAGCCCCGCCTACCGTCAACCGTTCTCGGCGACCTCGTCCATCTTGAGTAGCCCGCTGCCGAGCGCGGGAGTCCAGGCCATCGTTCACGCTGTGGGCGAGGGCGCGAAGGTGAAGGGCATGATCGAGGGCGGGGTGTCCTTCGACGCGTTGGGCGGCGCGGTCGGCGAGGTTGCAGCCGATGCGACGGCGTTCCCGTGGCGCACCGCGCTCGCAGACCTCCAATACACGGCGACCTGGCCCTACAACATGGCGAGTCAGAACCCCGCTCGATTCGACCAGTTTGTGCAATCCCAACGCAAGGCGTTGCAGCCCTGGGTGGGGGATTCCGCATATGCGAATTACGCCGATCCGAAGCTGGCCGACTTCGCGACCGCCTATTGGGGGCCGAACTTGTCCCGGTTGAGCCAGGTCAAGAAGAGCTACGACCCGCATAACGTCTTCTCGTTCCCGCAGTCGGTGCCGCTGTGAGGGTGCATCACATAGTGGCTCCGCCAGTCGCTCACAGGGTGCTGGCTATCCTGCACGCGTGGTCGAGCGGTTACTGAGTCAGCCACCAGCCGAAGCCAGAACCTCCAGTCCCGCGGGCCGTTCCTCGGCGAACATTGTCAGCGGCTTCCTCAGTCGAGCCGGCCGTGGCCGAGTGCGGGGATCGCGCCTGATGACAGAAGATTGCCCCTGAGCGGTCAGCACAGCCTCTATTGCGATAGCGAAGGTGTTGACGTCCTCAGTGACTCCTGCATCGGTTCTGCAAACCGGACGTTCGTTGGCGCTACCACGCACTACAGTGCGGCGCTCCGTTGGGGTGTCAGTTGAGGATCTCGCCCCGTTCCTCAGGTGACTTGGAGATCAACCGATCGCGCCAGGTCTGCAGAGCCTCGGGTGTGAGCCTCGTCCAGTCGGTGACCTCGCGCACGACGCGGAGCGGTTGGGTGGTCCGGAAGGATCGCGTCGGATTGCCGGGGAACTTCTTGTCGGTGACGTTCGGGTCGTCCTCGAACACGCCGGTCGGCTCGACCTCGTAGACGCGGGGGACGCCGGTGCCGCCAAGCAACTCAACCGCGAGTTCGGCAGCCAGTCCGGCGCCTTCGCGCCGCGACGTGAAGTACACGTGGTTCATCACCACATCGGGCCGGTAGTTCGAACGGAATCCAGGCGTGAGCATCGCACCCGGCTGCAGTGCGGCGGCGGTGCCGTGGAAGAACGGACCGTCATCGAGTGCGTCAGTCACCCGGCAAGGCTAGTGGCAGTGGTCTACCGTGCGAGACTTTCCAGAATCGGTCAGCCATCGGGAGGGTGAGTGCGGTGAACGCGAGTCCTTCAACGTTGGCCGAACTGCGACGCAGCAACCGGGCGCCGCGGTGGCTGCTCAACCTTGTGCTGCCGGAGATTGACGGTGGCCGGTTCACTGTGGCCGATGTGGCCAGCGTCGAGGTGCCTGCTTCGGCGACTGCACTTCGGATCAGCGGTCTGGATCAGGCCAGCTTCGAGTCGTTGGTCACGCAGTGGGGGTCGCGGTTCCGGGCGATCGAGTTCTGGAAGTGTCCGCCGATCGCCGACCTGAGTCCGCTGGAAGACCTCCCGCACCTGCGTTTGGTCTCGTTCTACTGGAACCAGCGGGCGACTCGGCTGTGGGACCTGCGGAAGACGCCGAAACTCGCGGGGCTGCACTTCGACGACTTCACCCGGTTGCATGACCTGGTCGACCTGGCGCGCGGGACATCGCTCGTCGAGTTGGAGTTCGGAGATGCCGTCTGGGACACCTCAGTCTTCGACAGCCTCGAGCCGTTGTCCGCGCTCGCGGGTCTCAGGTCGTTGGCGTTCAGTGCCAAGAAGATCACGGACGGGCGCGTCGAACCGCTGGCGGCGCTGCGGAAGTTGGAGTCCCTGTCCTTCGCCTCACGTCTGTTCACCACTGAGCAGGTGGCATGGCTTCGGGCGCATATGCCAGCCTCCCCCCACTCCGAGTCGAGCCGCTGCGACGGTTCGCGCCGCCGCTGGCAGGTGAGCACAAGGAACTCGATGTTCTCTTGGTGATCGTCGCGAGTCGGTCGTGCTTGCGAATATAAGTGAAGTGACCTACGGTTGTATGTGAAGGTGCTCGAGGTCTGAGTGCCAGGTGGAACGGAGAGCGTGATGACTGCAGCTGAAGCAGGTACGAGTCGTGTGATGGCGACCGCCCGTGAGGCGCGTCTTGCCCGCGATGTCCTCACGGAACTGGAAGGTCCTCAAGGTGTGCTCGCCGTCGAGCGTGACGGACACCGCGCTGTGGTGGTTCCGGCTGAGATCGGCAAGCTGCTCCAGCATGTCCTGGACGTCATGGCCCGCGGTGGCTCGGTAACGATCGGAACGGTGCCCGAGGTTGTGACGACGTCCACCGCCGCAGGCCTTCTGGGAATCTCCCGTCCGACGCTGATGAAGATGATCAACGAGGGTTCGATCCCGTCCCACAAGGTCGGCACGCACCATCGGCTCAGAGCGGACGATGTCTATGCAGCCCTCAAGGCGCGTCGGGCTCGCGAGCGTGCCGCGTTCGAGGAGCTCATGGAACTTGAGGGCAACGAGGACTGATCGCGGACAGGCTGTCGCACTGAGGTCGGTGACCGAAGCCACGCCCAAATCTGCCGCGTGTAGAGCCATCGCCGCACGACTAGGCCAAGATGGCGCTGTGACCAGGCCAACTATCGCTGTCGCCGCCACAGGCGCCCAAGCCCTCGAAGCCGGCCTCTTGGTCGGTCGGAATGGCGGCAACGCCGTGGACGCCGCACTCGCCGCCGCGCTGGTGGCCATGTCCACCGAACCGGGCATGGTCAGCCTGGCTGGGGGTTGCTACGTCGCGGTGTGGCCGGCCGGTGGTGATCCCGTCGTGATCGACGGCAATGTCGAAATGCCTGGTCGGGAGGGTGATCCGGCACGCCGCGGTCACGGCCTGCGCAGGGTGGTCACGTCGTATGGCGGCGGGGTGACCATGTATGCCGGCCACGGCTCGGTGGCCACTCCCGGCATCGTGCCTGCGTTCGGTGTGGCGCACACCCGCTTCGCCCGGTTGCCCTGGGCGGACTTGGTCGCACCCGCCGCCGGCGCTGCCCGTCGCTACCCGATCGGGGCGGCGGCGGCCCGTTACCTTGCCTACACCGCGGACAGCCTGTTCGCCACCGATGCCGAGGCGCATGCGCTGGTGACTAGGCCCGATGGTAGCTTGCTCGGTCCGGGGGAGTTGACCAGTAATCCGCAGCTGGCGGCCGTGCTCGATCAGCTTGCCGTTGAGGGTCCGGAGTTGTTCACCACCGGTGCGGTGGGGCAGGCGCTGGCGTCGGACATGGCTGACCGGGACGGGCTGATCACCGCGTCCGATCTGGCCCGCTACCTGCCGGTGAGCCGCCCAGCGCGCGTCTCGAAGGTGGGCCGCTGGCAGATCGGCATGAACCCGCCGCCGGCGGTCGGCGGTCCGATGCTCGCCGTGATGCTGGGTGAGTTGGCGCGGATCGGCGACTGGACCTGGCGCGACGCCATCGAGATTCAGCGGGCGGTGTTGTCGTACCGGCTCACCACCCACGACCTGTCGCACGACCTCGAGGCGGACGGTGTCCGTCTACTGAACTCGGTGGGGCGCTACGGGCTTTCCGCGCTGCGCGGATCGTCCTCCACGGCGCACATCTCCGCGGTCGATGCCGACGGCAACGCCTGCGCAGTCACCATGAGCAGCGGATACTGCGCCGGGCTGTGCATTCCAGGCACCGGGGTGCTGCTGAACAACGCCCTCGGCGAGGTGGAACTCAACCGGCTCGGGCTCCACGCCACGCCACCGGGGACCCGGTTGGCGTCCAACATGGCCCCCACCGTGGGGCGCAGTGACGACGGCCAGGTCATCGCCATCGGGTCACCCGGTGCGGACCGAATCACCACCGCCCTGATGCTCGTGCTGGGCCAGAGCTGCCTGCACGGCAAAGAGCTTGCCGAAGCGATCGCCAATCCCCGGCTGCACGTGCGGCACACCGACGACGGACTGGTGGTGGAGCATGAACCCGACGAGGGAATCGCGGCAGCCATCGCCGAACTCGGCCTTGACGGCCACGAATACGGTGAGCCGCACATGTACTTCGGTGGAGTGGGCGCCGCCCTCCGCCACCAGGACGGCACCATGCAGGCGGCCGGCGACACCCGCCGCGAGGCACACGTCGGCGTCGCCTGAGCCGGCGTCCCTACTCGGCTCTGTGTAGCTGAGGGATGTCGCGTCGCAGTAGCGTGAGCTGGGTAGGGGGGATCGTTTCCCTGGTGTAGCTGTGGCCGCTGCCGTTGTCGATCAGGGATGCCTCGTCAACTCCGTCGATTCTCCATACGTCGACTGGGCCGCCGGTGTTGTTGAGGCGCACGAACCAGTCCGCCTCGAACTCGTCCAGGCAGAGGTAGACGCCGGCCACCTCGGGGGTGGGGCTGCCGGCGATGCCAGGGCTGGCTCCCATGCGGTTCCAGTTCAAGCCGTGCTCTGTGATCGACGCGCGGTTCAGACTCGAGGTCACATGGAAGGCGTGCACGCGAGAAATCTAGCCCCCGCCCGCGCGAGTGCTGCGGTGCCGGTCCAATCGCCGTCACGTTCCATGCGGAACGCATGGCTTCAGAAGTCGCCGACGAGGCGTTCCACCGGTTGGCCGGTGACCTGGGCGATCAGGTCGAAGTCCTTGTCAAGATGCAGCACCGTGTACCTTGCCAACTCGGCGGTCGCCGCGATCAGCAGATCGGGAATCTTCGCCGCGCGGTGGTGACCGAGGTCGGCCAACAGGCCCTGCACCTCTATCGCCCGATCTTCGATCGCCGGCGTCATGGCCTCGACGAGCAGGCCGGAGACCGGCGGTCGAGTCATCCCAGCCCGCCACTCTTTCGCCGAGCGCGCCGAGAAGCCGAGCTCAAGCAAGGTGACGGTCGTCACCCCGATCACGCCCCGGTCGATCCGCTCCAGCCATAGATCGACGTCCCTCGACTGGTTCAGGCGTACGTAGGCGGATTTGTCGATCATCCACCGGTCGGTTGTCACCACGCGTCGTCCATGACGCTTTCGTCGAGTGCGTCTGCGAACACCGCCGCCGATCGGTCGAGGTCTTCTCGTGTCACCGGGACGTTTCCTCGCCGAGCGAGATTGCGTGCTTCGCGACGCAGTAGTTCGCTGCGCGAGATGCCCAGGCGGCGTGCGAGCGCATCGATCCCACGCAGGTCCGCGTCGTCCAGGTTTCGAATGAGCAGGTCGGGCATGTCGATACCTCCTATATCGGATGATATCAACCCGCTTTCTCCCGTGCGGGACCAGCGGCGTGATGGAGTCCCGCATCGAGTCAGCGGTGGCGTCAGCGCTGGCCCGCCGCGACGCCGCCCGCACCGGCAGGCGCAGGGTGACATCGGCACGCCGCCCCGCCGTCGAGGACGCATCTGACACATAGCGGGCGCGACACGAGAAGACCCCTAGCCAATCAAGCTCTGGCTAGGGGTTTTATCGGTGTCCGAGAGAGGACTTGAACCTCCACGCCCTAAAACGGGCACTAGCACCTCAAGCTAGCGCGTCTACCTATTCCGCCACCCGGACAGGGTGCGCGCCCGGCGGACCGGGCAACCACGTCAGCATATCCGGCCTGACCGGGCGTCCTCAACTCGACGCGATCTGCGCAGTCCACGGCCACCGTACGGGAGATTCCCGCGCTCCCCGGACGCCGCCCGACTCGTCCTTTCCGGCAAGATGGGCGTCATGACCGTGCAGAGCGCCCCGGAAGCCGAAGTCGTCCAGCTGTGCAGCGAGTTGATCCGGATCGACACCTCCAACTACGGCCCGGACGGCTCCAAGGGCGAGCGCGGCGCGGCCGAGTACATCGCCGCGAAGCTGGCCGAAGTCGGCATCGAATCCCAGCTCTACGAACCGGAGGCCACCCGCACCAGCCTGGTCGCGCACTGGGAACCCGAGGGCTGCGACTCGTCCCTGCCGCCCCTGCTGATCCACGGGCACACCGACGTGGTGCCGGCGCAGGCGTCCGACTGGCAGGTGGATCCGTTCGCCGGCGAGGTGAAGGACGGCTGCGTCTGGGGGCGCGGTGCGGTTGACATGAAGGACTTCGACGCCATGGTGCTGTCGGTGGTCCGCGACCGGGTCCGGACAGGGCGGGCGCCGCGGCGTCCGATCAGGTTCGCGTTCACCGCCGACGAGGAGGCCGGCAGCGGACTCGGCGCCCACTGGCTGATCGAGAACCATCCCGAACTGATCGCCGACTGCCCCGAGGCGATCGGTGAGGTAGGCGGCTTCTCGCTGACCGTGCGCGACGACCTGCGGCTCTACCTGATCCAGACCGCCGAGAAGGGCCTGGCCTGGCTGAGCCTGATCGCGGACGGCACCGCCGGGCACGGCTCGATGCGCAACTCTGACAACGCAGTGACCGCGCTGGCCGGGGCCGTCGCGCGAATCGGCGCGCACGAATGGCCGCATCGGATCCACCCCGCTCAACAGGCGTTCCTGGACGCCGTCGAGGATGCCCTCGGCGTCGAGATCAACGCCGACTCGGTGGAGGAGTCCCTGGCCCGGCTCGGCACCGTCGCCCGGATGGTCGGCGCCACCATGGCCAACACGGCCAACCCGACGATGCTGAACGCCGGCTACAAGGTCAACGTCATCCCCGGCCGGGCGACGGCGGCAATCGACGGCCGGTTCATCCCCGGATACTCCGACGAATTCTTCGCAACCATCGCGGAACTCCTCGGAGACAAGGTGCGTTACCAGATCGACAGTCATCACGACGCGGTCGAAACCGAGTTCTCCGGCGCGCTGGTCGAGGCGATGCGGTCCTGCCTGGAGGCCGAGGATCCCCAGGGGAAGGCGGTGCCCTACCTGATGAGCGGCGGCACTGACGCCAAGGCGTGGTCGAAGCTCGGCGTCCGCTGCTTCGGGTTCGCGCCGCTGCAACTGCCGGCCGACCTGGACTTCGTCGCGATGTTCCACGGCGTCGACGAGCGGGTGCCGACGGCGTCGTTGGAGTTCGGGGCGCGGGTGTTGGACCGCTTCCTGGATCAAGCCTGATCGGCCGCTGGGACCGGGTGCTCCCTCGACCGGCCATCGGACGCCGGAACGGCGGTGTCCGGACCCGTCCGCGGACGACTTCGAGGCGGCTGAAGATGTCTTCGGCGCAGCGAGCATCGCGGGGCTGCGGGAGCCTGACCCCCTAGGGTTGCGGTCATGGATCGACGCGCCGTGGGGGACAGCGGGCTCCAGGTGTCGCGTCTCGGCCTCGGTTCGCTGACCTGGGGGCGTGACGTCCCACCCGCGCAGGCGCGTGCGCTGCTGAACCGGTTCGTCGAAGCCGGCGGCTCGTTGGTCGACACCGCGGCTGCCTACGGCAACGGGGATGCCGAACGGATCATCGGCCGCGCCATCCACACCGACCTCACCCGCGACGACCTGGTGATCGCCACCAAGGGCGGCTTCGGCGTCCGGGATGGGCGTCGGGTGGTCGATACCTCGCGGACGGCGTTGCTGGACGATCTCGCCGGTTCGTTGCGCCGGATGCACACCGATCATGTGGACCTGTGGCAGTTGCACGCCTGGGGCGCGGCTCCGCTGGAGGAGTCGTTGGCCGCCATCGACCATGCGGTGTCGACCGGCATGGTGCGCTACGCGGGGGTGTCGAACTTCGTGGGTTGGCAGACGGCGCAGGCCGCGACGTGGCAGTCGGCATTCCCCGGGCGGGCACCGGTCGTCAGCACCCAGGTGGAGTACTCACTGCTGGCGCGTCGCGCCGAGGTGGAGGTGATTCCGGCGGTCCGCGCCTTCGGAATGGGTCTGCTGGCCTGGTCACCGCTGGGCCGCGGCGTGCTCGCCGGGCGGTACCGGACGGGTATCCCACGCGACTCCCGAGGTGGGCAGACCCACTTCTCCTGGTTCGTCGAGCCCTACCTGGAGGCCCGCTCACGTTCGGTGGTGGACGCCGTCGCGACCGCCGCGGACGGCCTCGACCTGTCCTGTGCGCAGGTGTCTCTGCTGTGGACGCGTGACGCCCCCGGGGTCACCGCCCCGCTGATCGGTCCGCGAACCGTCGAACAGCTCGATCACCTACTGGAGACCGAGGAGCTGGCGCTGCCGTCCGAGATCACCGCCGCCCTCGACGATGTCAGCGGCGGCCCGAACGCCGGGCGAAACCCCTAGCCAAAGCAGCCCCTCACTAGTGCGAGAAGCGACTGAGCAAAGCCCATCCATCGTCATCCCGGACTTGATCCGGGATCTCTCCTGCCTGAGAGCCCGGGATGACGTGAATGATCAGTGCCATCCTTAGGGAGGGCCCTATGGCGGGGTCGGCGAGGCCCAGTGACGGGATCAGGTGTGGCTGATCGTCTGGGTGACCAGCAGCACGATGATGACGGCGGCCAGCGCGAGCCGGTACACGATGAACCACGTGAAGTTGTTCTTGGAGACGTACCGCAACAGCCAGGCGATGGAGACGTAGGCGACCACACCGGAGACCACGGTGCCGACCATGGTGGACGCCCAGCCGACGCCGTCCGCGATGTGCTTGGCCTCTTTGACCGCCTGGTACAGCCCGGACGCCACCAGCGTCGGAATGCCGAGGAAGAAGCTCATCCGGGTCGCCGAGACCCGGTCGAGGCCGAGCAGCAGGCCGGTGGTGATGGTGGCGCCCGAGCGGGAGACACCGGGCACCAGCGCCAGCGACTGTAGGGCGCCGAGGATGATGCCGTCCTTGACCGTGATGGAGTCCTCGCCGCGGGTCTGCTTGCCGACCCGGTCACCGATGAACATCACGATCGACCAGCCCACCAGACCGATGACGACCGCCCACAGACTGCGCAGTGGCCCGGTGATCAGCGGTTCGCCCAGTAGTGCGATGACCGCGGTGACGGCGAAGCCGGCGATGATCGCCCAGCCCATTCGGTAGTCGGAGTTCCGCTTGGACGCGTTCCGCAGCCCGCCGAACCAGGCTCCGGCGAACCGGACGATGTCGGACCAGAAGTAGACGATCGAGGCGATCATCGCGCCCACCTGGATGATGGCGGTGTACGCGGTCACGCTGGGGTCGTCGATCTGAATGCCCATCAGCTTCTCGACCACGGTGAGATGCCCGGTGGACGAAATGGGCAGGAATTCGGTGATGCCTTCGACGATGCCGAGCACGATCGATTGCCACCAGTTGATCATGGATTTCCTTCCGGCGAGATTGCCGCGGGATAGCTTAGCTGCGATCCGCCGATGGTCGGCGCTGCGAGCTGCGCGCGATGGGCGCCATGGCGAATCGGGTGGAGGTGTAATCGCAAGCGAAGGAAGCGCTGATTTCCGTTGGTCGAGCTTGTCGTGACCATTGACGACATGGTGCTGGCAAGGGGGTTTCGACAAGCCCAACCGGCGGTGGTTGCGTTGATCGGCGCTTCCCTGAGGAATGTCGCGCTGGCCGGCGGGGTTGAGGATCGCAGCGACCCGCGTGCGGCGGGTGCGCCGAGCCTGGTCGGATCGGTGCCATCGCGACGATACGCTGGCGCCGGCCCGTGAGGTGGCGCCAAGAAGGAGGAGATCGGTGAGAGCCTGGACCGCGCCGAACGTGCCCACCCTGGACGGCGCCGATGGCCGGCTGCGCATCCATGACACCGCGCTCGACGAGTTGGTTGAGGTCGAGCCGGACAACGGCGAGGCGCGCTTCTATGTCTGCGGCATCACCCCCTATGACGCGACGCATCTCGGCCATGCCAATACCTACGTGGCCTACGACCTGATGTACCGGACGCTGCTCGACTGCGGGCACCGGGTGGTCTATACCCAGAACGTCACCGATGTGGACGACCCGTTACTGGAGCGGGCCGCGCAGACCGGGGTGGACTGGGAGGAACTTGCCGAGGATCAGGTGAACCTGTTCCGGGAGGACATGGTCGCGCTGCGCGTGCTGCCGCCGCAGCACTATGTCGGGGCGGTCGAGGCGATCCCGGCTGTCGTCGAGCTGATCGAGTCGCTCAAGCTGACCGGTGCGATCTACCAGGCCGACGACGCCGAGTATCCGGATTGGTACTTCGAGGTGCGCCGCGCACCCGGTTTCGGACGGCTTTCGAAGCTCGCCGACGACGAAGCGGTGGCAGTGTTCGCCGAGCGTGGCGGTGATCCGGGGCGTCCGGGTAAGAAAGACCCGCTGGACTGTCTGGTGTGGCGCCTTGAGCGACCGGGTGAGCCGTCCTGGGAGTCGCGTCTCGGACGTGGCCGTCCGGGCTGGCACATCGAGTGCACGGCGATCGCGCTGCAACACCTGGGTGCCTCGTTCGACGTCCAGGGTGGCGGGTCCGACCTGATCTTCCCGCATCACGAGATGTGCGCCGCCGAGGGTGCGATGGCCACCCGTCAGCCGTTCGCCAAGGCCTATGTGCATTCCGGCATGGTCGGGTTGCACGGCGAGAAGATGAGCAAGTCGCGAGGGAATCTGGTGCTGGTCAGCCGGCTGCGAGCCTCCGGTGCCGATCCGATGGCGATCCGGCTCGGCCTGCTCGCACACCACTACCGCACCGATTGGGAGTGGACGGCCGGCGCGCTCACCGAGGCGCAGCAGCGCCTGAACCGCTGGCGGGACGCGGTCGCCCGTCCCGCCGCCCCGTCCGCCGAGCCGTTGATCGCAGAGGTGCGAGCGGCATTGCGCACCGATCTGGATTCACCGTCGGCACTGGCCGCGATGGATGCCTGGGCTGCCGACTCGGCTGACGATCCCACAGCCCCCGCCGCGGTGGCCGAAGCGCTGGACGCACTGCTCGGCGTCCGCCTCTGAAGCCGTCCCCGACGTTCGATGCTCAGAGGGCGAGGGTGGTGGACTCCACGGTGAACTGATCGACGGTGTCCAGGTCGACCTCGACGCCGGTCCCGGCGCCGGACGGTGCGGTCAGGCAACCGTCGGCGTCCAGTTCGAATGCCGGGCCGATGTCGGCGGCGTAGTACCGCGAGGTGGCCGAGATGTCGCCGGGCAGGGTGAAGCCCGGCAGGGTCGCCAGAGCCAGGTTCGCGGCGCGTCCGATGGCGGTCTCTAGAGTGCCGCCGCAGAAGACCGGGACGCCGTTGGCGAGACAGACGTCGTGGATCTGCCGCGCGGTGAGGTAGCCGCCGACCCGGCTCGGCTTGATGTTGATCACATCGGCAGCACCCAGCCGGATTGTTGTCATCGCATCGTCCAGCGACAGCACCGACTCGTCCAGGCAGACCGGAGTCCCGTGCCGGGCCGCCAACTTCGCGTGGCCGAGCAGCTCGTGCCGCGCGAACGGCTGCTCGATCAGCACCAGGCCGAAATCGTCCAGCTTGCTGAGCAGCGGGATGTCCGCGGGGGTGTAGGCCTGATTGGCGTCGACCTGGAGCGGCAGGTCGTCACCGAACGTTTCCCGGACGGCGCGCACCGGGGCCAGGTCCCACCCGGGCTGGATCTTCAGCTTGACCCGGCGATAGCCGTCTTCCAGGTACCCGGCCACCCACGACAACAGGGTGTCCAGGTCGCCGGGGATGCCCACCGACACCCCGACCCGGATCGGGCGCCGCGTCGAGCAGAGGAAGTTCACCAGCGGCATCCCGTGCCGGCGCAGCTCGGCGTCCAGCACCGCGGTCTCGAGCAGCCCACGCGCCAGTTGATTGCCCGGCACGTCGGCGAATGCGCGGCGCAGTGCCCCGGTGGTCAGTGGTTCCGCGGACGCCGGCAGCAGCGGCAGCAGTACCTGCTCGATGCCTCGCCGGACGCCGTCGATGTACTCGGGGAAGTAGATCGGCTCGGCGTCGGCGGCTGATTCTGCCCATCCCGTCACGCCGTCCGCGTCCGTCCAGGACGCCACCAGCACGTCGCGGACGGTCTCCTCGCCCTTGCTGGTCCGGAACGGGCGCACCAGCGGCATCGCCAGCCGGCGCAGTTCGATGGTCACTGACATCGGCTCAGACCTCTCTCACCGGACGCGGCCGGTCACGACGACGAAGCCTCGCGCACGAACACGTAGTGCCCGTCGCCGTCGATCCCGACGGGCCGGAACCCATCGGCGAACAGGGCTCGGAAGACCTTGCGTCCGGATCGCCGCCAGCGGCGTCCGAGCTTGGGATGGCTCATCCGCAGCCACTCGACGTCCGGCGGCACCCAGGCCCGAACCGTCCGCAGCGCAGCGGTGTTGACCTCGGCGAGCAGCATTACGGGCTCCATACCTGCTTCGGCGGCCAGGACGACCGGGCTGCTCGCGGCGTCCGCGGGCAGCGGGCGGCCGACGGGTTCCTCGGAGAGCACCCACTCGACCACGAACCGATCGGGTCGATCGCCGGCGTTCACCGGGTCCAGCATCGGCGGGTAGTAGTTCTTGACGAATCGGGTGACCCCCGCACCGAGCCGGTTGAGGTTGAAGTGCGCGTTGCGACGGATCAGTGGGTCGTAGGTCCAGGTCAGGACTGCCGCCCCGCGTTCCAGGGCCCAGTCGCGTTGCGCCAGTTTCAGTTGGCGACCGACGCCGCGTCCGGCGGCCGAGGCGTCCACGCCGGCGATGTAGGAGTACACCCGGTCAGAGCCGGGCGCGCCCGCGAAGCCGACCGTTACCCCGACCAGGGTGCCGTCCGACGTCGAGGCTCCGAGGACGCAGCCGCCGGCCCGGCTGAGGGCGGTGATCAGATCGGCGGGTAGCGGCGACTCCGCCGGCGGCACCCGCCAGATGCGGGCCAGTAGTTCCGCGGCGGCGACCCGCTCCGGATGCCTGGTCAGTTCGGCGATCCGCAGCGGCGCCGGGTCGGTTGACTTCATGCCGACAGCATGCCGCAGTGGGGCCAGGGGAGGCGCCGATCTTCGCTGGTCGAGCTTGTCGAGACCTGACGTCGTGCACGGGGCGGGGGTATCGACGAGCTCGACCGGTGGCGGCGTTGATCAGCGCTTCCCTCAGCGAACTCCCACCGGGCTGGCTGCGGCGCGCGTAGCGACCAGTTCGAGGATGGCCTCCACCTGCTCGGCGGCACTGTCATGCGTCGCGAACTCGGCCGCCAGTCGCGTCGCGGCCCGGCGGTAGGAGTCGTCGGACAACACCCGGTCGGTCGCCCGCAGGATCGCCTCCGGCGTCGGCCGCTGGGTCTTCAGGTTGATCCCGGCGCCACTCCACGCAACCCGCGCGCTGACCTCGACCTTGTCCTCGGACTTGCCGGCCACGACCAGCGGCACCCCGGCGGCCAGGGCCTGGTTGACGCCGCCGTACCCGCCGTTGGTGATCATCAGGTCCACCAAGGGCAGCAACCGGTCGAACGGAATGAACGCCTCCGCCCGGACGTTGGCGGGCCGGTCGGCGGTAGGCAGGGCGACCCCGGGGTCGATGCCGGTTGCGACGATCACCAGCACGTCTTCGCCGGCCAGGGCCTTGACCGCCGGCCGGATCACCTCGTCCGGATCGGTGGCCACGGTGCCCTGGGTGACCAGTACCACCCGCCGGTCCGGCGCCAGGTCCGCCCACCAGGACGGCGGCGTCCAGTCGTCCACACCGCGCAGCTTGGCGGCACCGACGAACCGCACCGAGGCGGGCAGGTCCGAGCGCGGATACTCGAATCCGGCCACCGTCGACTGCAGGTAGACGTCGGATGCGTGGGCCGGGTGGTCCAGGAAGAAGTGGCTGACCGGCTTGAGACCGTAGCTCGCCCGGATCCGGTTGAACGCCCGCTGCGCCTTGCCCATCACCTGGTCGCGCATCAACGAGTTGAGGGCGCGGTTGCGGAGCCGTCCGAGTGCCGAGGACGACGGGGCCAGCCCGAAGCCGAACGGTGCGGTGTCGATGCTCGACGTGGTCAGTGCGGTGATGCCGAACATCGCCAGCGGCAGCGAGTCCCGCTCGGCCAGCACGGTCAGCGCCAGCGAACCGAAGTCGCCGACCAGCACGTCCGGTCGGAACTCCTCGACCAGTGCCTCCAAGTCCTGGACGTAGGCGGGAATGCCGCCGACGAAGATGTTCTCCATGTCCCAGACCAGGGTGGCCAGGCCGGGCTTCAGCTTCGCCCGCTCGGGGAACATTTCGGCCATGTCGGCGCCTTCGTCGGCGTCGATGCCGTGCACGATCGGCGCGTAGCTGGCGCCGGTCCGCTCGACCTGGGCCCGGAAGGTCGCGCTGGTGTAGAAGAGAACGTCGTGCCCCTGGGCCACCAGGTCGGTGACGATGGGCAGCGCGGGACGGAGGTGGCCGGCCGCGGGTAGGCAGCTGACGAGGATGCGAGACATGTGGGTCTTCTTCCGTGAGTAGGAGTCGTGGTTGTGCTGGCTCCGACTCTGCAAGACTCGACTTGCTGCCGGCTTGATACTGAGTTGGCGCGGAAAGCGGGGGAGCGTGCTGCGGTTCGAACTGCTGGGGCCGGTCAGCGTGCGCTCCGACGGCGTCGGCGTCCCACTCGGCCCGCCGCTGCGCCGCACTTTGCTCGCCCTGCTGGCCTGGCACCGCGGTTCCACCGTCTCGGTGGACCGGATCGTCGACGCCCTGTGGGAGGCGGAGCCGCCCAACCGGCCGGAGGCCTCGATCCAGGCGATGATGTCGCACCTGCGCCGGGCGATCGAGCCGGACCGGGGACCGCGCGGACATGCCGAGATCCTGCGGACCCAGTTGCCCGGCTACCGGCTGGTGCTGCCGGCCGAGGCGGGACTCGACGTGGACGACTTCCGCGGCGCACTGTCGGCGGCACGCGCAGCGCGGTCGGACGGGGATCACGCAAGCGCTGTTGCCGCCGCCACCCACGCGCTGCAGTTCTGGTCGGGGACGCCGTTCGCCGGGGCTGTCGATGTGGCCTTCGTGCGCGAGGCTACCTACCGCTTGGAGGACGAGCGGGCGGCGGCGCAGCTGATCCGGGCCGAATCGGCCGTCGCGCTCGGCCGGCACGACGAGGTGCTCGGTGAGCTGGAGGCCCTGGCCCGGGCGCAACCCCATGACGAGATGGTGTGGCGGCTGCTCGTGTTGGCCCTCCATCGCAGCGGTCGGACGGCGGACGCGCTGACCCGGCACCGCACGTTCGTCGACACCCAGGTCGACGAGTTGGGCCTCGATCCGAGCCCGGCGTTCGCCGAGCTGCTGGAACGCCTGCTGCGCCAGGACCCCGGGTTGGCTGCGCCCGCGGTGGTACCACCCAGGCCGTCCGGAGTGGTGTCGGACCCACCCGCGTCGGCTACGCCGGTGGCAGCGTCCGCGTCAGCAGTCTCCGCGCCGGAACTGGCTGCCCCCTTCACCACCCGGGTCGCCCGACCGGTCGGCGCGATCGTCGGCCGGCGCAGCGAGCTCGGTGTCGTCGAGGAGGTGGTGAGCGCCGCGATCGGTGGCCGCGCCGGGATCGTGCTGCTGACCGGGCCGGCCGGCATCGGCAAGTCGGCGCTCGCCGAGGAACTGTGCCGCCGGGCCGCGGACGCCGGAGTCGCGGTCGGCGTCGGCCGCTGTCACGAGGACGCCGACGTCGGCGCGCTGTGGCCGGTGCAGTCGGCGCTGGCCGAACTCGGTGCCGGTCCTGCCGACGCGGCGGCGTCCATCGTCGCGGCACTGCGCGAGCGGTCGGGACTGCGGCCTCTGCTGCTCACCGTCGAGGACGTCCACTGGGCCGGCGCCGAGACTCTGCGGCTACTCGGCTTCCTGGCCGTGGAGTTGGCCGAGGCGCCGGTCACCCTGGTGTTGACCTCGCGGCCCGAGCAAAGCCCGGGCCTGGTCGGGCTGCTCTCCACCCTCGCCCGGCAGCCGTGGTTCCGCCGGCTGGACTTGGCCGAACTGGATGCCCCGGACGCCCGCGCGCTCGCCTCGCGGATCGGCGGCACCCTGTCGTCGGGCGATCTGGATCTGGTGGTCGAACGCGCCGGCGGCAACCCGTTCTTCGTCGGCGAGACCGCCCGGCTGATCGCCGCCGGAGACCGCGACGGACTGCCCGGCGGGGTTCGCGCGGTCGTCCAGCGCCGGCTGCAGCTGCTGCCGGAAGAGGCCCGCACCGTGCTGCGGGCGGCAGCCGTGTTGGGGCAGCGGTTCGATCTCGAGTTGTTGTCGGCAGTGGTGGAGCCGGAGGCCGATGACCGCATCGGAACCGACTTGTTGGACGCCCTGCAACAGGCGGTCGATCTCGCCATCCTGACCGAGCCGGCCGGCTCGGACGGACTGGTCTTCACGCACGCCGTCGTCCGGGATGCTGTGCTGGACGCGGCCGGTCAGTTGACCCGGCGGCGATGGCACCGACGGGCAGCGCAGGCGTTGCAGGGCTCGGGTGACTCGCTGGCGTTGGCGCACCACCTGGTCGAAGGACTGCCGCTGACCGACCGGCCGGCAGCGATCCGAGCGGCGGTGGCGGCCGCCGAGGCGCACGTGGCCTCGCGAACCTACGACACCGCCGCGTACTGGTTCGGTCGGGTGCTGGCGATCCTGCCGGCAGACGATCGCGAAACCCGGCTCGAGCTGCTGATCCAGCGGGCACTGGCGCTGTCGCACGCCTGCGCGCTGCAGGAGCTGCGCGAGTGCCTGATCGAGGCGTTCGACCTCGCCATCGCACTGGGTCGCCGCGCCGTCTACGGCGAACTCACCGAGATCCTCGACCTCAGCGGCGGGATCTGGTACTGGGTCGCCTTCGGGTCGGTGGACGAACAGATGCTCGACCGGCTGGCCGCGGCGCGCGCGGAACTCGGTGAGTCCGACGACCCTGCGAGCCTGGCCGTCCAGGCCCGATTGCGCGGCACGGAGGCGGTCGGCCTCACCTACGTGGACGCCGAGCGGGCGCTCCGCTTCGGCGCTGAAGCCGTGGAGCTGGCCGAGCGCAGCGGCGACGCCGACGCGCTGGCTTCCGCCCTCGGCCAGCACGGACGGGTGCTCTGGCAGGCGGGCGTACTGGACGAGCAGCTGCTGGTGGCCGAGCGGCTGCTCGATCTCGTCGAGCATCCGCGAGCCGGGGTCGACCCGCAGCGCTGGGCGCTGGCCGAACTGGTCGGCCTGGCCGTCCGCGCCTGCGGACGCAGCGCGCACGGCCAGGTCGATGACAGCGCCGCCGATATCCGCCGCGCGCTCGAACTGGCCCGCAGGCATCGACTGGCCGGTGCCGTCTCGCAACTGCTCTGGGCCGAGGTGGGAATCGCCACCGGGCGCGGCGACATCGCCGGGGCCCGGGAGCTGGCCGCGTCGGCCGTCCAACTGACCGAGCGCACCCAGCTCTACCAGCGCGAGTCGTACTCGATGGTGACCGCCTCCGAGATCGACCGGCGGCTCGGACGGCTGGTCGCCTGGGACCCGATCATCCTCGCGATCGGCGACAGCGTCGGCCTGCACACCGGCTGGCTGGGAGTCGAAGCGCTGCTGCAGGGCGGCCAGATGAACCGTGCGCGGCAACGTGCCGAGACAGTCGCGGACGCGGTCAGCGGCCCGCGCTGGACGGGTTGGCTCGCCTGCAGTTGCGTCCAGGCCAGGGTGGTGGCCGAACTCGCGGATCCGGTGGCCGCGGCGCGGATCCTGGCGGCTCTGCGGCCGTACTCGGGCCAGCACGCGGTGTGGGGGTCGATGCTGTGGCTCGGTCCGGTCGACTACTACCTCGGCCGGCTGGAAGCGGTTGCCGGCAACCTCCCCGCTGCCCGCCGGCTGCTGCGGGCGGCACTGGAGCAGGCACGGGCAGCCGGCCTCGTCCCGATCGCCGCGGACGCCGCCGAGGCACTGAGCGACATCCTCCCGGTCGGTGCCGAGTCGGCTGCTGAGCGCCGCGACCTGCTGAGCGCGGCCGCCGCCTGGCAGCAGGAACTGGCGCTCGCCGCCGGCTGACCGGCGTCGGCCCAGCAGCGGAGCGGCGGTGATCGAGGCCGGGTTCGCGCCCTAGACTGCCTGCCCGTGAGCAAGAGCTTCGAAGAGTTGTTCGTGGAGTTGCAGCGTCGCGCTGCCGAGCGTCCTGAGGGATCCGGCACGGTGCGCGCGCTCGACGCCGGCGTCCACGCGATCGGGAAGAAGATCGTCGAGGAGGCGGCCGAGGTCTGGATGGCCGCCGAATACCAGTCCAAGGACGACGCCGCAATGGAGATCAGCCAGCTGCTGTACCACCTGCAGGTGCTGATGGTCAGCCTGGGGCTCGACCTCGACGATGTCTACTCCCACCTCTGATTCGTGCGGACACCGTTCGCCAGGCCTCACCAACCACCAGTAGAGTCACCACAGTGTCTGAGCGTTCCGTGCTGAAGGTCGCCGTGCCCAACAAGGGCTCCCTTTCCGAAGCGTCCGTCGGGATGCTGCGCGAGGCCGGCTACCGGCAGCGTCACGATTCCAAGGATCTGGTGCTGGTCGATGCCGACAACGGCGTCGAGTTCTACTACCTGCGCCCGCGCGACATCGCCGTGTACGTGGGGGAGGGCACCCTCGATCTGGGCATCACCGGCCGCGACATGCTGATCGACTCGGCCGCGCACGCGGAAGAGGTGCTCGCTCTCGGCTTCGGTGGTACCCGGTTCCGCTTCGCCGCACCCGGTGGTGACGAGTGGACGGTCGCCGACCTGCACGGCAAGCGGATCGCCACCTCGTACTCCGGCCTGGTCGGCGCCTGGCTCACCGAGCAAGGCATCGATGCCCGGCTGATCCACCTCGACGGCGCCGTCGAGTCGTCGGTGCGGCTCGGTGTCGCGGACGCCGTCGCCGACGTCGTCGAGACCGGCAGCACCCTGAAGCGCGCCGGACTGGAGTTGTTCGGGGACGCCATCCTGACCTCCGAGGCGATCCTCATCCAGCGCTCGGGCGCCACCGCCCCCGACGGCATGGACCGGCTGGTCCGGCGGCTCACCGGGGTGCTGACTGCGCGGTCCTACTACATGGTCGACTACAACGTTCCCGGGACGGCCCTCGACGCCGCCTGCGAGATCACCCCCGGCCTGGACGCGCCCACCGTGTCGCCCCTTGCCAAACCGGGTTGGGTGGCCGTGCGAGCGATGATCCCGCGGGCGATGGCGCCGCAGATCATGGACCAGTTGTGGGACGTCGGGGCCGACGCCATCCTGGTCACCGACATTGTCGCGTGCCGGCTATGACCGAGCCCGTGACCTACCGCCCGCGCGCCGCACTCCGGATGGGGGTGTCGTTGTCGACGTCCCTGGTGCTGGCTTCGCTGCTGGGCTGGACGATGACACCCCAGCACATCAGGGACCTGTTCACCCCGATCCAGGTGCTCACGCTGCTGCTCTTGCTGGCGATCATGATCGGCATGGCGTTGGGTGTCGGGTTGAGCTACGTCAGGGTCGACGATGCCGGGCTCACCTTCCGCAACGGCGTCCGCACCCATGTGGTGCTGTGGGAGGAGATCAAGGCCTTCCGCTATCGCGCTGGCGACCCCTGGCCGTTCGTCGTCGTCCGCGGCGTGATCGAGCAGCGTCCGTTGCTGGGCATTCAGCGCAGCGACCGCGACCTGGCCGAGGAGCACGTCGCCGACCTACGGGCTCGGCTGGCCGAGGCATATGGCGTGGATCGCCCCGAGGAAGAGCAGTAAGAGTCGCCTCACGGATTGGGCCGGTTCTCCGGCAGGATCAGGGTCTGCTCGGCCTCGCTGCGCGACGGCGCCGGCCGATATGCAGGGGCCGTCGCCGTCGACGAAGCCTCGATCGCCGGCTTGCGTGTGCGGGGACGGTTCGGCACCAGTCGCGAGGCCACCAACAGCAGCGCGGCTAGTCCGAGCAGGCCGACGCCGATCGACACGGGCAGTGTGAACACCAACCCCTGCCACCACAACGCCAGGGTGTTCCAGCCGTCGATCGCTGCCTGGGACAGTCCGCCCAGCCACAGGCCGAGCGGTATCAGCGCGATGCCCAACCAGGCGATGACCGCCTTCCATGGCGCCCGTGACCACAACACGGCCACCAGCACCAGGCCGACGACGGTCCAGGCGATCACGATGACCATCACCCACAGGGAGATATCCATGCGAGCAGCGTGCCAGCATCGCCGCTGGACTACCAGACATCGCAATCCCGGATGAGCGACTGAACTCGATGCCGGCCAACTCACGAGGCGGGCCGGCGGCGGGGCTCCCGCCAGTCCGGGCGTCGGGGTGTGGTTGGCTGGGGGAGTGAAAAATCTCGGCCAGGTCAATGCCGCGTGGGCGGGCGATCGCGGTGAGCCGGACGCGGTTGTGCGTACGGCACTGGCCGCCGCTGGTACCGGTGACCCGGAGGCGTACTTGTCGGCGATCGCCGCATTGTGTGGTGCGCGCCTGCTGCTGCCGATTGTTGCCTCCGGGGACGAGGCCGGCGACATGCCCGATCCCGATCGGCATGCCGAGATGTCGGCGGTGCTGATGACCTCGGCGTCCGGTGCGAGCGGGGTGCTGGTCTTCACCGGCCTGGACGCCCTCCGCACCTTCGACCCGATGGCCCGTCCGGTGCCCTGCACCCTGGACGAGGTCGCGGCCACCGCGGTGGAGGCCGGCGCGGAGGCGATCGTCGTCGATGTCGCCGGACCGCACCTGCTGACCATTGAGGGCGAGTTGATCCGTCCGCTCGCCACCGGGAACCGGCTGATGAAGCTCTCCGACGGCTGGGGCTGGTTAAGGAAGCGCTGATCAAAGCCCGCCCATCATCGGCCGAGCCTGTCGAGACCAGCGCTTCCCAGGCGGCCGTCTCGATCATGCTTCCGGGGACTGGGGATTGCCGGTCCGGCAACTGCCGCGATCGCCCCGATTCAGCGCTGTTGACAACAACACGCTAGAGTGTCGTTGTCGACCGGCCCGTCTTACGGCTGGTCCTCCGAAGTGGGGTCCCGCACTCCCACCCGTCCGGCCTCCGGCTGGCGGGTCACCGACCGGCTGGCTGCACGCAGCACAGACCGAGTCTTCACCGTGGGCCTCCGCATCGGCGGAGGCCTTTTCGTTTCGGTCGGCACCGCCACGCTGCAACACACTGGAGGAAACATCAGCGAACCACGGATCAACGATCGCATCCACGCCAACGAGGTGCGATTGGTCGGGCCTGCCGGCGAACAGGTCGGAATCGTCCGGCTCGAAGACGCGCTGCGGCTTGCCCGCGAGGCAGATCTCGACCTGGTGGAGGTGGCCCCGATGGCGCGCCCACCGGTCGCCAAGCTCATGGACTACGGCAAGTTCAAGTACGAGGCCGCCCAGAAGGCCCGTGAGAGCCGGCGCAACCAGACCAACACCGTGATCAAGGAGATGAAGCTCCGCCCCAAGATCGACAGCCACGACTACGAGACCAAGAAGGGTCACGTCGTGCGGTTCCTGAAGGCGGGCGACAAGGTCAAGATCACCATCATGTTCCGCGGCCGCGAGCAGAGCCGTCCGGAACTCGGGTTCAACCTGCTGAAGAAGCTCGCCGACGACGTTGTCGAGGACGGCTTCGTCGAGTCGGCGCCCAAGCAGGACGGCCGCAACATGCTCATGGTGCTGTCCCCGACGAAGAAGAAGTCGGAGGCACGGGTGGACGCCGAGGCGAATAAGCAGGCCCGGATGGCCAAGCGCGCCGCGGAGGCTGAGGCCGAACGCACCGCGGAGGCCGAGCACCGTGCCGCCCACCAGGGCGGCGTCAGCCTGAAGAAGCGCCGGGGTCCGGCCGACAACATGGACCCTGACATCGACCTCTGAGACCCCTCACACACTCTGTGAGACCCACGAAAAGAAAGCGAGCGGCACGATGCCGAAGATGAAGACGCACTCGGGTGCCAAGAAGCGATTCAAGCTCACCGGTACCGGCAAGGTGATGCACCGCAAGGCGGGCAAGATGCACCTCAACGAGCACAAGCCGACCACCCGTACCCGCCGGCTGGACGGCGATGCCGTCGTCGCCAAGGGCGACGCCAAGAAGGCCCGCAAGCTGCTCGGCTCGTACAAGGCCCGCTGACCCACCACCACCCTGCGCGGTTCCGCGCACGGCCCGGCTGGCCCGGACCGATCAACACAAGGAGTTAACCCACCATGGCACGCGTCAAGCGTTCGGTGAATGCCCAGAAGAAGCGCCGCGAAGTTCTCGACCAGGCGTCCGGTTACCGTGGGCAGCGGTCCCGGCTGTACCGCAAGGCCAAGGAGCAGCTGCTCCACAGCGCGACCTACAACTACGCGCACCGCAAGGATCGCAAGGGCGACTTCCGCTCGCTGTGGATCCAGCGGATCAACGCCGCCGCCCGCAACGAGGGCATGACCTACAACCGATTCATCAGCGGCCTGAAGGCTGCCGGCGTCGAGGTCGACCGCAAGATGCTCGCTGAGCTCGCGGTGAACGACGCCCCGGCGTTCGGCAAGCTCGTCGAGTTGGCCAAGGCCAACGCGGGCGCGACCGCCTGACCAACAGCAAAGGTCAGCGCGATACCGCATACCCGGCGGTATCGCGCTGTTCCGTTCCACCCCCTCGCTGAGCCGTCGAACCCACCGAGCTCTCGTACCCGCTGAGTCGTCGTGTTCGAGTCGTACCTGAAAGGCAATCGCCGATGAGCCCCGAACGTTTGGAACTGCTGGAGCCGTCCCAGGCGGTGCTGCGCGCTGCCCGCGCTTTGCTGCGCCGCAAGGAACGGAAGTCGGCCGGCAAGTTCCTGGTGGAGGGTCCGCAGGCGGTGCGGGAGGCGCTCAAGCAGCCGGACGTCGTGGAGGCGGTGTTCTTCCGCTGGGCGGCGGTGCACGATCACGTCGACCTGCTGAGCACCGCCAAGAAGGCGGGGGTGACCCACTACGCGGTCAGCGAGCAGAACATCGCCACCATTTCCGACACGGTCAGTCCGCAGGGTGTCGTCGCCGTCTGCCGCACGCTCGACGTGCCGCTGGACGAGGCGGTCACCCCCGACGTCCGGCTGGTGGTGATCTGCGCCCAGATCCGTGACCCCGGCAACGCCGGCACCGTGATCCGTTGTGCGGACGCCTTCGGTGCCGACGCCGTCATCCTGTCCTCGGACTCGGTTGAGGTGTACAACCCGAAGACCGTCCGGGCCAGCGTCGGCAGTGTGTTCCACCTGCCGCTGGTGGTCGGAGTCGACCTGGCCGAGGCGATCGACGCCTGCCGGGCCGCCGGGCTGCAGGTGTTCGCCACCGACGGTGAGGCCGGCACTGAGCTCACCGATCTGACCGACAAGCTCGACGAACCGACCGCCTGGGTGATGGGCAACGAATCCTGGGGGCTTCCGGTCGAGCACCTGAAGCTGGCCGACAGCACGGTCGCCGTCCCGATCTACGGCCAGGCCGAGAGCCTGAACCTGGCCACCGCGGCGGCGGTCTGCCTGTACGCCTCGGCCAGCGCGCAGCACACCCGCATCGACGCCGGCTAGGCGACGGCTATCGTCGGTCGAGCTCGTCGAAACCCTGTCGACCCGGCGATGACAAGGGGTTTCGACACGCTCAACCAACAAGGGAGTGCATTGACCAACGGTTCCCGATGCACTCCAGGTCGACCAGCCGACGCGTTCCGCGCGCCGGCCTGAGACAACGGAGAACAGACGCATGTCAGTCCCGAACCAATCCGATCCGGCCGCTTCGCTGCGCCGCGAGGCGATCGACGCGATGGTCGCCGACGCGCTGGCCGCCATCGCCGCCGCCGACTCGACGTCCGCACTGAAGGACGCGCGGCTGGCGCACGCCGGCGACCGGTCGCCGCTGGCGCTGGCCAACCGGGCGATCGGCGCCATCCCGCCCGCCGACCGCAAGCAGGCCGGCCAGCTGCTCGGCGGCGCTCGCGGACGCGTGCAGAAGGCGCTCGCCGCTCGCACCACCGAGGTGGAAGCCGCCGAACTGACCCGGGTGCTCGCCGAGGAGGCGGTCGACGTGACGCTGCCCGTCGAGTTGCACCCGGCCGGCGCGATCCATCCGATCACCGGGCTGATCGACCTGATGAGCGACGTGTTCGTGGGAATGGGCTGGGAAATCGCCGAGGGCCCCGAACTCGAATCGGAGTGGCTGAACTTCGACGCGCTCAACATCGGCGCCGATCATCCGAGCCGCGGCGAGACCGACACGCTGTTCGTCGAACCGGTCAGCAACCACCTGGTGATGCGCACCCACACCTCCCCGGTGCAGATCCGTTCGCTGCTCGAGCGTGAGCTGCCGGTGTACGTGGTCTGCCCGGGCAAGGTATACCGCGCCGACGAATACGACGCCACCCACCTGCCGGTCTTCCACCAGATCGAGGGACTGGCCGTCGACAAGGGCATTTCGATGGCCCACCTGCGCGGCACCCTGGACCATTTCGCCCAGGCCATGTTCGGGGCGGGCATCCGCACCCGGATGCGCCCGCACTACTTCCCGTTCACCGAGCCGAGCGCCGAGGTCGACCTGCAGTGCTTCGTCTGCCGCGGTGAATCGGTCGGCAACCCGGACCGGCCCTGCCGCACCTGCAAGTCGGAGGGCTGGATCGAGTGGGGCGGCTGCGGCGTGGTCAACCCGCGGGTGCTGCGCGCCGCCGGGGTCGACCCCGACGTGTACAGCGGCTTCGCGTTCGGCATGGGCATCGACCGCACCCTGATGTTCCGCAACAACGCCTCCGACCTGCGCGATTTCGTCGAGGGCGACGTCCGATTCAGCCGCATGTTGAAGGGGGTTGCTCGATGAGGGCGCCGATGAGCTGGCTGCGCGACCGGGTCGCGCTGCCGGAGTCACTGACCGGACGCGAGTTGGCCGAGGTGCTGATCCGGGCCGGACTCGAGGTCGAGACCGTCGAGCAGTTCGGCGGCGGCGTCGGCCCGCTGGTGGTCGGACGCGTCGTCGACTTCGTCGATCAGCCGCAGAAGAACGGCAAGGTGATCCGTTGGTGCCACCTGGACGTCGGCGCCGATCTTGCCCCGGCCAGTCCGCCGGCCCCGGTGGAGGGGCGTGACGTGACCGAGGGCGTCCGCGGCATCATCTGCGGCGCACACAACTTCGCCGTCGGCGACCTGGTCGTGGTCGGCCTGCCCGGCACCGTGCTGGCCGGCGGGTTCACCCTGACCTCGCGCAAGACCTACGGCCACCTCTCCGACGGCATGATCTGCGCCGAGGACGAACTGGGCATCGGCACTGACCACAACGGCATCATCGTGCTGCCGTCGTCTTCCGGTCTGGTGCCCGGTGATGACCCGTCGGCGTACCTGGGGCTGGGCGACGAGGTGCTCGACATCAACGTGTCGCCCGACATGGCCTACTGCATGTCGATCCGCGGTTTGGCTCGCGAGGCCGCGCAGGCGCTCGGTGTGCCGTTCACCGACGTGGTCGACCGGGCCGTTCCGGCTCCGGTCGCGGACGGCTACTCGGTCGTCCTGGACGATCCGGCCTGTTCGCTGTTCGTTGCGCTGACCGTGACCGGCGTGGACGAGACCGCGCCGTCCCCGCGCTGGATGCAGCAGCGGTTGACCATGGCCGGCATGCGGCCCATCTCGCTGCCGGTCGACATCACCAACTACGTGATGCTCGAGGTCGGCCAGCCGTTGCACGCCTACGACGCCTCCAAGCTGTCCGGTCCGATCCGGGTGCGCAAGGCGTCCGCGGGGGAGCGCATCGTCACCCTGGACGACGTGCAACGCACCTTGTCGGCGGATGATCTGCTGATCACCGACGACTCGGGTCCGATCGGCGTCGCCGGCGTGATGGGCGGCGCCACCACCGAATGCGACGCCGCCACCACCGCCATCGTGATCGAGGCGGCCGCCTTCGACCCGTCCACCATCTCGCGGTCGATGCGCCGGCACGGGCTGCCGTCCGAGGCGTCCAAGCGGTTCGAGCGCGGCACCGATGCTGCTGCGGCCTACGCGGCCGCACACCTCGTGGCGCGCTACCTGGTCGAACTGGGCGGCGGCGTGCTGTCGGCAGCCGAGACCGTGACCGGGGCGGTTCCGACCATGCCCGCGCAGCGGATCCGGGTGGAGTTGCCGTCCGAGATCCTGGGTGTCGAGGTGCCCGCCGAGCGGGTGACGGAGATCTTCCGGACCAGCGGCGTGGCGGTGAGCGAGGCGTCCGCCGGCGAGCTCGAGCTGTTGCCGCCGACCTGGCGCCGCGACCTGCGGGACCCGTACGACTACGTCGAAGAGGTCGGCCGCAAGATCGGCTTCGACACCATCGGATCGATCCTGCCGACCCCTCCCGCCGGTCGCGGACTGACCGCCGGGCAAGTGACCCGGCGGGCGATCGTCCGGGCGCTGGCCGGCAACGGTTTCACCGAACTGCTGACCCTGCCGTTCGGATCGGCCGAGGATCTGGACCGGCTGGGATTGCCTGCGGACGACGCTCGTCGCGCGGTCGTCCGGTTGGCGAACCCGCTGGCCGAGACCAGCCCGTACCTGCGGACGTCGCTGCTGCCCGGCCTGTTCGCCGCGGTGCAGCGCAACACCTCGCGTGGCAACGACGACCTGGCCCTGTTCGAGACCGGCTCGGTCTTCCGGGCCGGTAGCGGTGCCGCCGCCCCGGTGCCCGGCGTCGACGGACGTCCGAGCGACGAGGAGTTGGCCGCGATCGAGGCGGCGCTGCCGGCCCAGCCGCGGCATCTGGCCGCGGTGCTGACTGGCGCCTGGCGTCCGGCCGGCTGGGACGGCCCGGCCGAGCCGGCGTCCTGGAAGCACGCGATCGCGTTCGCCGAACTAGCCGCCGGTGAAGCCGGCGTGGCGGTGCGTCGTGAGGCCGACGACCATGCCCCGTTCCACCCCGGACGCTGCGCGAAGCTGCTGGTTTCTGACGCGACTGGCGGTGACGTCCTGCTCGGCCACGCCGGCGAACTGCACCCCACGGTCTGCAAGGCCTTCGGCCTCCCGGCCCGGACGGCGGCCGCCGAGATCAGCATCGACGTGCTGCTCGCCGTCGCCCCCGGCCCGGGCAGCATCGACTCGGTGTCACAGCACCCGGTCGCCAAAGAGGACGTCGCCCTGGTCGTCGCCGAAACGGTCAGCACCGGCGAGGTCACCGACGCCCTGGTCGCCGGCGCAGGCGACCTGCTGGAGTCGATCCGCCTGTTCGACATCTACCGCGGCTCCCAGATCCCGGACGGCGCCAAGTCGCTGGCCTTCGCGCTCCGGTTCCGGGCGTCCGATCGAACCCTGAAGGACGCCGAGATCGCCGGTGCCCGGGACGCCGCGGTGGCCGAAGCGGTACGGCGATTCGACGCGGTTCAGCGTGTGTAGGTCAAGAGTTTCGTCAGGTCGAGCAACTGAGTGACTTCGTCACCTCATTGACGATCTCTCGCGTATTGGCTAGTATCCGTCGATCGGCACGAGTCGCTCCGTGCGTAGAAGTTTCGGAGGTCCGCACATGCTCAGTGTTCAACATTCTTTCATGCGGGTGCTGCGTGTTGCTGCTGGCCTCGCGATTCTCATCTCGGTGTCTCTTGCGCATCCCGCGGTCTCGTATGCAGATGATGAAGTCGATCCACCCAGCGGGCAGACTGCTAGACCTGTGCCGCGAGATGGCGATGGTAACGTGGCCGAGCCAACCTCCTCATCGTCAAGTGTTGTCCCAAATGTGGTGCAGACGAACCCGCCGACGGGCTGTAATATACCGGCAGGTGGAATATATGGCTGCTGGTGGAAGGATAGCTATTTCCGTGGGTCAAACTTCTCCATTCCTGCCACGAAGTATGCTCAGCGCACCGTTTGTGGCTTCTGGGATCTGAGTAAGACCCCGAGCGGCTGGCAAAACAAAATCTCGTCGATGGCCAACTGGACGAATGACTCACACTACTATTTCACTGGGAAGAATGGGAATGGAAGTCGCTTGACCGTTTCCAAGAATAGTTCACGGGCAACTCTCAGCAGCACATTCAACGACAAAATCAACAGCGTGTCGTTGATATGCTATGCTGCGTGAATATCTTCATCGCGTCGTTACTCTCTTGCGAGTTCCAGGCTTGTGTAGACGGGACTAGATGTAATTGAATGCATTAAGTAGCGCTATCCCGGCGAAGTTGGTCTTTTGGCTTGGAGGGGTCTGTTCCCTAGTCTTGCTCACTGGACTCTTTGCAGGATGCGATTCGGACGCGTCTCGTAGTCGGAGCCCGCAGTCGCCTAGGGTGTCCCCAGTGTCTCCTGGCCCTGATGCCCCGACTCAGGGCGACGTTCCGAGCCCCTCCAAGAAGAGCCTAAAAGCAGTACTGAACTGGGCCGATGCCACGATTGAGTTGCCGTTGGATCGCTATGGCATGTCTCCCCGAGATGAGCAGCTGGTCGTTGTTGCCCAAAGCATTGTGTACGCCCGCTGCGTCCAGCCTGGGGACAACATTCCGACGATGGCGCTGCAAGAAGCCCGCCGCTATTTGGCCATGGCGCCGGACGCGAACCACTGGCTATTTGGCTATTGGAATGCACCCTACCTTGCAAAGAACGGACCATCGGCGAGCGCTGTCCACTCGCCGCGCGCCATCGAGGCAGATCAGGCGACCGCAGCCCGGTGCGCGGGCGAACCTGAGCACCGCGAACTGGAGCCGATTGGTCCGAGTTACCAACCCGACGACGAGCAGCTACAGGGTGTCATGCTGTGGTCCGGGGAGGCATTCGACGCCACCCTCGCCGATCGGCGATTTGTTGCGATGACCAGGCAAATGGGTAAGTGTCTGAGAAAGTCGGGACTCGCCGTGGACCGCGAGTCCGAGTTGGGCGGGGCCGAATTGGGTAGCGACTGGAGCGCGGATCGACGCAAGAAAGCACTCATGGTGGAGGCATCCTGCCGGGATTCCCATGGCATCACCCAGCGGACCGCCAACATTGCCGCCGAGATCCAGAGCAAGTACGTGGTGGCAAATCTGCCCGCGCTGACACAAGTCCGGACGGTCGCCACGCAGCGTGTGGGCAAAGCCAAGGCAATTCTGCGAGAGGCCGGGCTGCTGTAGTCGCCCCGAGCGTGCTGATTGGAGACGAATCGATCGGCCTTGCTCGGCCGGTCTGGTCACCGCACGTCCGCGGCGGCGTCTATCGTTCCGTCCAATGAGCCTGTCTACACCCGGGACGTGCCGTCAGCGTCCGCTCCTGGCGACTTATCGAGAGGTGGAAGTCCGATTCCACGAAGGTTGACCGACCCCCGACCATCTATCTACGGTCGGGACATGGATGTGAAGGCGGAGTACGCAGGCGCGCACCTGTCTGCGTTGCCGAATGCCGTCGAGGGCGGCGAAGAGATCACGATCTGCCGTGGCGCCAACCTTGCGCGCATGGTCCCGCCGGAGGAGCGAGAGCTGGGCTTTGTCTCATATCGGGTTCCGGATTCGTTTCTCGAGCCGTTGGCGGGGGCCGAACTGGCTGCCTGGGAGGGCTCAGCGTGACTTGGAGGAGCTGCGACGGGAGGGAGTGATGGCAACCAAGAAGTGGGCCAATTTACGGCCCGAAATCGTGGCCGACCTGGGCTCTGACGTGCTCGCTGAGGCGCGCCGGCGCACTGAGAACTATGTCGATGCGCACCGCCTTGCCGATCGCCGGAAGAACCCTCGGCGTCACCCAGATCCTGGCGATCTGCAGTGACAATCTGCTCGGTGCAGCGCGGATACCTGCGTAGTCGGATCAAGGAACGCCCGATCTTCGTTGGTCGGGCTTTGCATGTCCGCGCCCTGACAACGTGTTTCGACCAATCAGCGGCGTTCACCGGCAGCGATGTCTTTCACCAACCGGACGGTGTGCGGCACGTGGGGGAGCGAATCGTCGTCATCCGGGACGAGTTGGTAGCCGGCCCGGGTGTAGAGGCGAATGTTCGCATCGCTGCGTTTGCCGGTGAACAGCCAAAGTCGACGCGCGGACGGCGGCGCTTGACGCTCGATGTGGCGCAGCAGCATCCGTCCGAGTCCCTGGCCCTGCAGATCGGGGGCGACCATGAGGCGTCCAACCTCCCAGTCGGTGCCGCACAAAACTCCGCGCACGGCACCGATCAGGCGCGGTCCGCGTCGTAGCACCCAGGTCTCGTAGGTCGCGAAGTTCGCCCGGACGGTGGCCAGGTCTTCGTGCAGCGCCGGAATCTCGAAGGTGTCGTTGAGGATGGCGTCCGAGGTCCAGCAGGCGCGTTGCAGCACCAGCAGCTCGGCGGCATCCTCTGGCCGGGCGGGTCGCAGTTCGTCGGTGACGGCCTGGTCAGCCGTGATGGCCTGGTCGGCAGTCGCGGGCTGGTCGAACGCGGGCGGTGCCGTGACCGGCAACTGTTGGGCGGCCACCTCACCGATCACTGCGATCGCCGGTGCGTGGATTCCGGCCCGCTTCGCGCACTCAGCGATGTCGCTCACTCGGGCGCGGACGGTGCGCATCGTCGGCAGCCAGGCGTCGGCGATGACGGCCGCCGGGGTATCGGAGGGCAGCCCTTGCGCGACGAGTTCGGCGCAGATGGCGCCGAGGTTTGCCACTCCCATCAGCACCACGATGGTGTGTCCGGCGTGCGCCAGCGCCGTCCAATCGGTGGTCGAGGCCGGGTGGCCGGGCGGAACATGCCCCGAGACAACGGTGAACGCCTGCACGACGCCGCGGTGGGTCACCGGGATGCCAGCCAGTGCCGGTCCGGCGACCGCCGAAGTCACCCCCGGTATCACCGCCACGCCAAGACCAGCGTCGGCGCAGGCCAGCACCTCTTCGCCGCCGCGTCCGAACACGAACGGGTCGCCGCCTTTGAACCGGACGACGTGCCGTCCGGCCTCGGCGTGCTCGATCAGCAGTTCGTTGATCCGCTGCTGCGACGTCGCCCGTCCACCCGGGATCTTGCCGACGTCGATCAGCAACGCGCCGGGCGGGCACTCGTCCAGGCAGGCCAGCGGCGCCAGATGGTCGTAGAGGACGACATCAGCGTCGCGCAGCGCGTCCAGCCCGGCGACGGTGAGCAGTCCCGGATCGCCGGGCCCTCCGCCGACCAGGGTGACCCGCCCGGTCACCGAGCTCCTGCTGCCTGGGCGGCGGCCGGCAGTGCGTCGACGATCCGGTTGAGCACGGCGCCATCGTGCGCGGCGGACAGGAACCACGCCTCGTACCCGGACGGCGGCAGCGCGACTCCGGCGTCCAGCATCGAATGGAAGAACCGGGCGAACGCCGGCGAATCCTGCTGCTGCGCGGCCGCGTAGTTGTCGATCGGGCCATCGAACTCGCCGAAGAAGACTGTGAACAACGAGCCGGCTGCCTGCACCCGGTGCGGGACACCGGCCGAATCCAGCGCGGCTTCGATCGCGCCCTGCAGCGCGGATGATGCAGCGTCCACGAGCTGATAAACGCTCTCGTCGGCCAGGGCCAGCGTGGTGATGCCGGCCGCCGTCGCCAGTGGATTCCCGGACAGGGTGCCCGCCTGGTAGACCGGACCGACCGGGGCCAGCAGATCCATCAGCTCGGCACGTCCGCCGATCGCGGCCAGCGGCATGCCGCCGCCGACCACCTTGCCGAAGGTGAACAGATCGGGCGCCTCAGTCAGCGGAGTGGTCTCGACACGCTCGACCGACGATTGCTCCAGTCCCCACCAGCCGCGGTAGCCGACCCGGAACCCGGTCAGCACCTCGTCGAAGATCAGCAACGCGCCGTGCCGCCGGGTGATCTCGCGCAGGAACGCGTTGAACCCGTTCCGCGGCGGAACCACGCCCATGTTCGCCGGGGCCGGCTCGGTGATGACCGCGGCGATCTGGTCCGGGTGTGCCGCAAAAGCTGCTTCCAGGGCGTCCGGATCGTTGTACGGCACCACGATGGTCTGGGCGGCGGTTGCGGCGGTCACCCCGGCCGAACCGGGCAGGCCCTGAGTGGCGACTCCCGAGCCTGCGGCGGCCAGCAGGCCGTCGGAATGCCCGTGGTAGCAGCCGGCGAACTTCACCACCAGGTCGCGTCCGGTGGCGCCGCGGGCCAACCGGATCGCCGTCATGCACGCCTCGGTCCCGGTGGAGACGAAGCGCACCTTGGCGGCCTCCGGCACCCGGTCCCGGACGGCCTCGGCCAGCTCGACCTCCGCCTGGGTGGGTGCGCCGAACGACAGCCCGCGTGCCGCCGCAGCCTGGACAGCCGCCACCACCTCGGGGTGGGCATGGCCGAGCAGAGCCGGGCCCCACGAGCCGACCGCGTCCACGTACTCGCGGCCGTTCGTGTCATACAGATAGGGCCCGGACGCCCGGGCGATGAACACCGGATCGCCACCCACCGAGCCGAACGCCCGGACCGGTGACGACACACCGCCGGGGATCACGCGGCAGGCCCGCTGGTAGAGACTCATCAGTTGCTCCCGTTCGCACGTTCGGCCAGCTCGGAGGCCGCATAGGTCAGCACGATGTCGGCACCGGCCCGCAGGATCGCGGTGACCGCCTCGGCCAGCGCGGCGTCCCGGTTCAGCCAACCCCGCTCGGCGGCGGCACAGACCATCGCGTACTCGCCCGAGACGTGATACGCGGCGACCGGGACCTGAGACCGGGCGGCGACATCGGCGAGCACGTCGAGGTAGTAGCCGGCCGGTTTCACCATCAGCATGTCGGCGCCCTCGGCCTCGTCCAGATCCGCCTCCCGGACGCCCTCGCGGCGGTTCGCCGGATCCTGCTGATAGCTCCGCCGGTCGCCGGAGAGCGACGAGTTCACTGCCTCCCGGAACGGTCCGTAGAAGGCGGAGGCGTATTTGGCGGCGTAGGCGAGGATCGCGGTGTCGGTGAAGCCGGCGGCGTCCAGTCCGTCGCGGATCGCGGCCACCTGGCCGTCCATCATTCCGGACGGCCCCACCACGTGCGCGCCGGCCCGGGCCTGGCTGAGCGCCAACTCGACGTAGCGCTCGTTGGTGGCGTCGTTGTCCACCCGGCCGCGCCCGTCCAGCACTCCGCAGTGGCCGTGGTCGGTGAACTCGTCCAGGCAGGTGTCGGCCATGATCACGATGTCGTCGCCGACGGCGTCCCGGAGCGCGGCCAACGCCCGGTTCAGGATGCCGTCCGGTGCCGAGCCGACCGAGCCGACCGCGTCCTTGTCCTCGGGACGGGGGACGCCGAACAGCATCACGCCACCCAACCCGAGCGCCACGGGGCGGCGCACCTCGTCGACCAGCGAATCGACGGTGTGCTGCGCGACGCCCGGCAGCGAGCTGATCGGACGCGGCGCGTCCAGCCCCTCGGCGACGAACATCGGCAGCACCAGCTGACTCGGATGGATCCGGGTCTCAGCCACCAGGCGGCGCATCGCGGGCGTGGTGCGCAGCCGGCGCGGACGGACGATCATCGAGTTTCCTTTCGAAGGGTGGCCAAGGCGTTCACCAGCCCCGCCGGAGTTGCTTCGGCAGCGGTCGCGACCACGGTGAATCCCGCGTCACGGGCGGCCGCGGCGCTGCTTTCGCCGAGCGCGACCACCGGGGGCCCGGGTCGACCGAGCAGATTCGCGGCGGCCCGGATGACGGACGGCGCCGTCACCACGAACGCGTCGAAGCCGTCCGGCCAGCCTAGGTGAACCTCCTGATCGACGCCGTCCACGGGGTCGGTTCGATAGACGGCGACACGGTCGACGTGGAACCCGCGGGCAGTGAGTCCGCCGTCCAGCCCTGCGGCGGGGTCGGCAGCGCCGGGAACCAGCACCCGTCCGGGTTGATCGGGAGACGGCGAAGGGAACGACGCCGCCAGGTCCGCGCCACCGGAGCCGGAGGTCGGCAGCAGGTCAACCCGCAGTCCGGCTTCCTGGGCCGCAGCAGCCGTGGCTGGCCCAACCGCGGCGACCTTGGTGCTCTGGAGCAGAACGGCGGAAAGGTCGTGGCCGAGGTCCCGCAGCGCGGTGAGTGTCCGAGCCGAGGTCAACACCAGCCAGTCGTAGCGACCGGCGGCGAGCCCGTCCAACCGCTCGCCCAGCCGGGGGTCGGTCACCGTGTGGTGCCGAGTGAAGGCCGCCGTCGTTACCTGGGCGCCGCGAACTGACACCGACTCGGCCAGCCGGGACGGCGGCATCAGCACCCGCAGCCCAACCAGCGGGGCCAGGTTCTGCGCCATGGCGGCGACCATCGCTCCGATGCTGCGGTGATTCCCGGGGGAGGCGGAGGCTGCGGATGGCCCGTCAACCTGACTGTCGACGGCCGAGGTGTTCACTTGACGCGCTGAGCGCGTCCCCGATCCACTTTCGAACCGGATGGACGTGGCCAGGGTCGTCATCCCGTCGGGCGCGGCGAGCCGGGCCTGTAGTCGCAGCCGGGGTGGCCTGGGTCGGCTCGGCGCGTCTGGGTGACCACAGGGATCAAAGTTCCCAACCGTTGGTTGAGCTTGTCGAGACCCCTCATCGCCGCCAGCCCTGCCAGCCTCGACAAGGTCTCGACGAGCGACGATCGGGTCCTCAGCTGAGGCGCTATCGGCGGCCCCATCGTGACCAAGCCCATCCGTGACCTCCGCCAGCGCGCCGAACGGAGCCGCGCAACCCGCCTCGACCTGACGCATCAGCTCACGCTCTGCCTCGACCGCAACACGGGTGGGGGAGTGGTCCAGGTGCGCCAGCAGCGCCAGCAGTTCGGCATCGTCGCTGCGGCACTCCAAGGCCAGAGCCCCCTGCGCAGGAGCCGGCATCAGCACGTCCGGCTCGAAGAACTCGGTGATCGCGTCCGCGCGACCCAGCCGGTTCAGACCTGCCGCGGCCAGCACCACCGCGTCCAGGTCGGCGCCGACGCGAGCGAGACGGGTGTCGACGTTGCCGCGGATGTCCACGATCTCCAGGTCCTGGCGCACCGCCCGAAGCTGCGCGGCCCGCCGTGGTGACCCGGTGCCGACCTTTGCGCCTCGCGGCAGACCCCAGAGCCCGAGCCCGTCGCGCGCGCACAGGGCGTCCCGCGGGTCCTCCCGCTCCGGGACCGCACCCAGGACCAGTCCCTCGGCCGGGGTGGTGGGCAGGTCCTTCAGCGAGTGCACCGCCAAGTCGCACGCACCGGCCAACACGGCTTCCCGGACGGCCACGACGAACACGCCGACCCCGCCCATGCTGGACAGCGGTGCGCTGGACACATCGCCGAGCGTCCTCACCGGCACCAACTCGACCTCGGCGCCCAGGCGGCGCAGGGCGTCCGCGATCATCCCGGACTGCGCCATCGCCAGGCGGGAGCCGCGGGTCGCGAGCCGGATCTGCATCCTCCGATCTTGCCGTACGGCTCGGAGGCCTGTGCCCCGCATCCGACGACTGGTCGGCGTGTCCACGAGCCGAGCACACCAGCCGGAGGGGCGACGCCGAAGACTACTATTAGTGTTTCCGACTAATAAGAGCTATGCTGGGTGTCATGCGAAAAGCTCGCGACATTGAATGCTGGCTCACCGACATGGACGGCGTCCTCGTACACGAGGAACAGGCCCTCCCCGGTGCAGCCGAACTGATTGAACGCTGGGTCGACACCTCCAAGCGCTTCCTTGTTCTGACCAACAACTCGCTCTTCACTCCTCGTGACCTCTCCGCGCGGCTCAAGCGCTCGGGGCTGACCGTCCCGGAGGAGAACATCTGGACCTCCGCCATGGCGACCGGCGCCTTCCTCGCCGAACAGCCCGGCGACAAGACCGCCTTCGTGATCGGCGAGGCAGGCCTGACCACCGCCATCCACGATGCCGGCTTCGTCCTCACTGAGACCGACCCCGACTTCGTGGTGCTCGGCGAGACCCGCAACATCTCCTTCGAGGCGATCACCAAGGCGATCCGGCTGATCACCAACGGCGCCCGGTTCATCGTCACCAACCCGGACACCACGGGTCCGTCCAAGGATGGCCTGCTGCCCGCCGCCGGTGCGGTCGCCGCGATGATCACCGCAGCCACCAACCGGACGCCGTACGTGGTCGGCAAGCCGAACCCGATGATGTTCCGCTCGGCCATGCGCCGGATCGAGGCGCACTCCGAGTCCACCGCGATGATCGGCGACCGGATGGACACCGACATCGTCGCGGGCATGGAGGCCGGACTGCACACCGTCCTGGTGCTCAGCGGCCTGACCACCACCGACGACGTGGCCAAGTTCCCCTTCCGCCCCAACCAGATCCTCGGCGGCGTGAACGAACTGATCGACCACATCTGACCCGGCGCCGGGCCGCCCAGCGCGGCGTGCCCGGCCCGGGTGTCGGACGCCGTGGCCCCAGTCCTCGCGCCCGACCCCCAAGGCCCTGCCTAACTACCTACGCCCTCCCACATGCGGGAGGGCTGAACTAGTTAGGGAGGGTTTTGTGTGGCGAACGGACGGCGGGCACGCGCGGCGATTGGAATATTCATTCCGGGTTCGGCATAGTAATGCCTATGTCTGTTCGGATCGCTGTCGCGGGGTGTACCGGTTACGCCGGAGGCGAGTTGCTGCGCCTGCTGGTGCAGCACCCCGGGGTCACCATCGGCAACCTGACGGCCAAGTCGAGCGCGGGTTCGCGGCTCATCGAGCACCACCCGCATCTGCTGCCGCTGGCGGACGTCGAGGTGCTTGACACTACCGCCGAGAACCTGGCCGGCCACGATGTGGTCTTCCTGGCGCTGCCGCACGGCGCGTCCGCCGCGGTCGCCGAGCAGCTGGGCGACGACGTGCTGGTGATCGACGCTGGGGCTGACTTCCGGCTGTCCGACGCCGCCGATTGGGAGAAGTTCTACGGGACGCCGCACGCCGGCACCTGGCCCTACGGTCTGCCCGAGCTCCCGGGCCAGCGCGCGACACTCGCCGCGACCCGCAGGATCGCCGTTCCCGGGTGCTTCCCGACCACCGTCACCCTGGCGCTGCTGCCGGCACTCACCGCCGGGCTCACCGACGGCCGGGACGTGGTCGTGGTCGCGCCCACCGGGCCGTCCGGGGCGGGGAAGAGCCTCAAAGTCAACCTGCTCGCCGCCGAACTGCTCGGCAACGCCAGCGCGTACGGCGTCGGCGGCGTGCACCGGCACGTCCCCGAGATGCTGCAGAACTTCCGCCGGCTCGGCGCGACAGCACCCACCCTGTCGTTCACCCCGGTACTGGTCCCGATGGCACGCGGAATCCTGGCCACCGTAACCGCGCCGCTTGCCGAGGGTCTCGACAAGCTCGACCAGCGGGAGGTTGCCACCAGAGTCCGCGCCGCCTACGCCGACGCCTATGCCGACGAGCCGTTCGTCCACCTGCTGCCCGAGGGCATCTGGCCGCAGACCCAGGCGGTGCTCGGATCGAACGCCGTCCAGGTCCAGGTCACTGTCGATGAAGCCGCGAACCGGCTGGTCGCGGTCGCCGCGCTCGACAATCTCGCCAAGGGCACCGCCGGCGGCGCCATCCAATCCATGAACCTGGCTCTCGGGCTGCCCGAGACCACCGGCCTGTCCACGATCGGAGTCGCGCCATGAGCGTCACCACCCCCAGAGGCTTCACTGCGACCGGTGTCACCGCCGGCCTCAAGGAATCCGGACGCCCCGACCTCGCCCTCGTGGTCAACAACGGTCCGGACGCCCACGCGGCCGCCGTCTTCACCTCCAACGCCTTCAAGGCCGCTCCCGTGCTCTGGTCGGCTGAGGCCGTCGCGAACGGACGGCTCGCCGCGGTCGTGCTCAACTCGGGAGGCGCCAACGCCTGCACCGGACGCGCGGGCCTGGACGACGCCCGACAGATGGCCGAATGGACGGCGGCCTCCGTCGGCTGTGAGGTCGGCGATGTCGCGGTGTGCTCCACCGGGCTGATCGGCGTCCGGCTGCCGATGCCGAAGGTGCTCGCCGGCATCGAATTGGCCGCCCAGGACCGCTCGGAAGAGGGCGGTCCGGCTGCGGCCGAGGCGATCATGACCACCGACACCGTCGCCAAGGAGGCCGACTATCACTCGCCGCAGCACTGGGCGATCGGCGGCATGGCCAAGGGCGCGGGCATGCTCGCCCCGGCGCTGGCCACCATGCTGGTGGTGCTCACCACCGACGCGGTCGTTCCCGCCGACACGTTGGACGTCTCCCTGCGCACCGCGACCGGGTTCACCTTCGACCGCACCGATTCCGACGGCTGCATGTCCACCAACGACACCGTCATCCTGCTGGCCAGCGGCGCGTCCGGTGTGGAGGCCGACCCCGAGGAGTTCACCGAGGCGCTCACCGGGGTGTGCCACTCGCTGGCCCGGCAGTTGCTCACCGACGCTGAGGGATCCGCCCACGACATCGAGGTCACCGTCACCGGCGCCGCCACCGAAGCCGACGCCCTCAGCGTCGCCCGTGCCATCGCCCGCAGCAACCTGTTCAAGTGCGCGGTCTTCGGTAACGACCCGAACTGGGGCCGCGTGCTGGCCTCCGCCGGCACCGTCGCCACCGACTTCGATCCCGACCATGTCGACGTCTCGTTCAACGGGATCGGCGTCTTCGTCGACGGACAGCTGGGCGCAGACCGCTCCGAGGTCGACCTGAGCGGTCGCGACGTGGTGGTCGACGTGAACCTGCACGCCGGCGACGCCACGGCCACCATCTGGACCAACGATCTCACCTACGACTACGTCAAAGAGAACGCGGAGTACTCGACATGAGCCCCACCACCCGGACCAGGGCGACCCTCGCCGGAGTGGTCGACAAGGCCGAAACTCTGATCGAGGCGCTGCCCTGGCTGGAGCGTTACGCCGGCAAGATCGTGGTGATCAAGTACGGCGGCAACGCCATGGTCAACGACGAACTGAAGCGCGCCTTCGCCGACGACATCGTCTTCCTGCGCCGCTGCGGGCTGAAGCCCGTCGTGGTGCACGGCGGGGGCCCGCAGATCTCCTCGATGCTGGGCCGGCTCGGCATCCCGTCCGAGTTCCGCGGCGGCCTGCGGGTCACCTCGCCCGAAGCGATGGACGTGGTCCGGATGGTGCTGGTGGGGCAGGTCGGACGCGAACTCGTCGGCCTGCTCAACGCCCACGGTCCGCTCGCGGTAGGGCTGTCCGGTGAGGACGCCGGCCTGTTCACCGCCACCCGGCGCGGCGTCACCATCGACGGCGAGCACGTCGACATCGGCCTGGTCGGCGACGTCACCCTGGTCCGCCCGGAAACGGTGCTCGACCTGATCGCCGGCGGCCGCATCCCCGTGATCGCCACCGTCGCCCCCGATGAGGACGGCAACGTGCACAACGTGAACGCCGACACCGCCGCGGCCGCATTGGCGGTTGCGCTGGGGGCCGAGCGGTTCGTGGTGCTCACCGACGTCGAGGGCCTGTACGCCGACTGGCCGGCCTGCGAAGAGGTGATCGCCCAGATCACCCCGTCCGAACTGGAGGCGATGCTGCCCTCCTTGGAGGCCGGCATGATCCCGAAAATGGAGGCCTGCCTGCAGGCCATCCGCGAGGGCGTCGGCCGGGCCACCATCATCGACGGACGGGTGGCGCACAGCCTGCTGCTGGAGATCTTCACCACCGAGGGCATCGGCACCATGGTGGTCCGCGAGGACGAATCCGACGAGGGAGAGCCGGCATGACGGTCGTGGCGGACGGCGGCGCGCAGGCCGAGTTGACCACCCGGTACAGCCACGCGCTGATGAACACCTTCGGCGCCCCCAAGCGGGTCTTCGTCCGCGGCGAGGGCGTCCACCTGTGGGACGCCGACGGCAACCGCTATCTGGACATGCTGTCCGGATTGGCGGTGAACGCCCTCGGTCACGCCCATCCGCAGGTGATCGGCGCCATCTCGGCGCAGCTGTCCACCCTCGGCCATGTGTCGAACTTTTTCGCCACCCCGACCCAGATCGCACTCGCCGAGAAGCTGGCCCGCTTCACCACCGCCAACACCCCCGAGCTGCCCGCCCGGGTGTTCTTCACCAACTCCGGCACCGAGGCCAACGAGGCCGGCTTCAAGATCACCCGCCGCACCGGACGCACCCTGCTGATCGCGATGGAGGGCTCCTTCCACGGCCGCAGCCTGGGCGCCCTGGCGCTGACCAGCAACCCCGCCTATCGCGAGCCGTTCGAGCCGCTGCCCGGCGAGGTGATCTTCGTGCCCTACGGGGACGCCGACGCACTCGCCGCCGTCCTCGATGACCGGGTCGCCGCGGTGATCGTGGAGCCGATCCAGGGCGAGAACGGCGTGGTCGAGCCGCCGTCCGGGTACCTCGCGAAGGTACGCGAACTGACCCGGGCAGCAGGCGCGCTGCTCTGGATCGACGAAGTGCAGACCGGCATCGGACGCTGCGGCGACTGGCTGGCCAGCGCGAGTTCCGGGGTGACCGGCGACATCGTCACCTTCGCCAAGGGCCTCGGCAACGGCTTCCCGGTCGGTGCCTGCGTGGCCACCGGAGCTGCGGCAGACCTGCTCGGTCCCGGTTCACACGGCACCACCTTCGGCGGCAACCCGGTGGCCGCCGCCGCCAGCCTCGCCGTCCTCAGCATCATCGAACGCGACGGCCTGCTGGCAAGGGTCCGGACGGCGGGGGAGCGGCTGGCCCGCGGCATCCTCGACCTCGCTCACCCCAGAATCGCCGCAGTGCGCGGGCAAGGCCTGCTGCGCGGAGTGGTGCTGACCGAGCCGATCGCCCCAGCCGTCGCGGACGCCGCACTGGCGTCCGGTTTCGTGATCAACGCGCCCCGGCCGACCGTGCTGCGGCTGGCACCGCCGCTGATCATCTCCGACGCCGACCTGGACGGCTTCGTCGCCGCCCTTCCCGGACTGCTGGAGGCCGGGTGAACGAAACACGGCTGCCGCAGACCAAGACCGCCCGCCAGGCCCGCATCGTCGAACTGATCGGACGCCAGCCGGTGCGCTCGCAAACCGAACTCGCCGCGCTGCTGGCCGCCGAGGGTGTGGCGGTCACCCAGGGCACGCTCAGCAAGGACCTGGTCGACGTCGGCGCGATCCGGATCCGGCAGGGCGACGGCGAGTTCAGCTACGCCCTGCTGGCTGGCGAGACCCCGGGTGATTCGTCCGCGGCCACCGTCAGGCTGTCCCGGCTCTGCGCCGAACTGCTGGTGTCGGCGGAGGGATCCGCCAATCTGGCCGTGCTGCGCACTCCGCCGGGTGCCGCGCAATACTTCGCCTCGGCGATCGATCGGGTGGCGCTGCCCGAGGTGCTGGGCACCATTGCCGGCGACGACACCATCGCGGTGATCACCCGCGACCCCACCGGCGGCGCCTCGCTGGCCGAGACCATGCTGGCGATGAGCCACAACCCACGAACGGAGTGAGATGAGCAACACCCCAGCCGAGCCGACCGACGTCGGCGCGGAGGCTGCCGGACGCCTGTGGGGCGGCCGGTTCGAAGGCGGCCCGGCCGACGCCATGTTCGCGCTGTCGGTGTCCACCCAGTTCGACTGGCGGCTGGCCCGGCATGACCTGGCCGGTTCCCGGGCGCACGCCCGGGCGCTGCACGCCGCGGGCCTGCTCACCGACGACGAGCTGACCGGCATGATCGCCGGCCTAAACGCCCTGGAGGCCGACGTGGTCTCCGGCGCCTACGTGGCCGCACCCACCGACGAGGATGTGCACGGCTCGCTGGAGCGGGGCCTGATCGAACGGGTCGGCCCTGAACTGGGCGGACGGCTGCGCGCCGGTCGGTCCCGCAACGACCAGATCGCCACCCTGATCCGGCTCTACTTGCGTGACGAGTTCGTCGTGCTGGGCGAGTCGCTCGGCACCGTGATCGAGTCGCTGGCCGGTCAGGCCGAGCGGCATCTCGGCGCGGTGATGCCGGGCCGTACCCATCTGCAGCACGCCCAGCCGGTGCTGCTCTCACACCACCTGCTGGCGCACGCCTGGCCGCTGGTCCGCGACCTGCAGCGGCTCGCCGATCTCGACGTCCGGCTGGCGCAGAGCCCCTACGGTTCGGCCGCACTCGCCGGCACCTCGCTCGGCCTCGATCCCGAGGCGGTCGCTGCCGACCTGGGTTTCGCCGGCTCGGTCGCCAACTCGATCGACGGCACCTCGGCGCGCGACCTGGTCGCGGAGTCCGCCTACGTGCTGGCCCAGATCGGGGTGGACCTGTCCCGGTTGGCCGAGGAGGTCATCCTCTGGTGCACCGTCGAGTTCGGCTTCGCCAGCCTCGACGACGCCTGGTCGACCGGATCGTCGATCATGCCGCAGAAGAAGAACCCTGATGTCGCCGAACTGACCCGCGGCAAGGCCGGACGCCTGATCGGCAATCTCGCCGGCCTGCTCGCCACCCTGAAAGGCCTGCCGCTGGCCTACAACCGCGACCTGCAGGAGGACAAGGAGCCGGTCTTCGACGGCCTCGATCAGCTGCGGGTGCTGGTGCCGGCGGTGGCCGGCATGGTGGCGACGCTGACCTTCCACACTGACCGGATGGCCGATCTCGCTCCGCGCGGCTTCTCGCTGGCCACCGACATGGCTGACTGGCTGGTCCGGCAGCGGGTGCCGTTCGCCCAGGCCCACGACATCACCGGCGCCGCCGTCCGATACTGCGAGCCCCGTGGCATCGACCTGCCCGACCTGACCGCCGAGCAACTCGCCGAGATCCACCCCGCCCTCACCCCCGCGGTGCTCGATGTGCTCACCGTGGAGGGCTCGCTCGCAGCCCGGGACGGACGCGGCGGCACCGCTCCCGTCCGGGTCACCGAGCAGCTCGCCGAACTCCGCGCCGCCGTCGCAGCCCAGGCTGCGGGTCGGCCGACGCGCTGAGCCTCCGGTCACGTCGCGGAGACCCACGTCATGGGTCCGCCTCACCTCATCCCGGGCTTGCCCCGGGATCTCCGAACCCCGCTCGACACCGCCGGCGCAGCCTATCGAGGTGGACCTTCGGGGACGCTTCTCCCTCCACCGGTCACTCCCCTGCCACCAGGCCGGACGGCGCCGTGCTCGTAGGCGAGAATCACCAGCTGGGCCCGGTCCCGGGCGCCGAGTTTGGTCAGCAGCCGGCTGACGTGGGTCTTGGCGGTGGCGTAACCGATCGACAACCGGTCGGCGATCTCGGCGTTGGACAGCCCGGCAGCCACCAGGCCGAGCACCTCGAGCTCCCGGGTGGTCAGCGCCTCGGCCAGCGTCGCGTCCGGTGACGGGACATCGGCGCTGCGCCGGAACTGCTCGATCAGCCGGCGGGTGGCGCGCGGCGCGAGTAGCGCTTCCCCGTCGGCAACCACCCGCAGAGCGTCGAGCAGCCGCTCCGGTTCGGTGTCCTTGGGCAGGAACCCGCTGGCACCGGCTCGGAGCGCAGCGAACACGTTCGCGTCGTGGTCGAAGGTGGTCAGGATCAGCACCCGCACGGACCCCGTCGCCGGATCGGCGGCCAGCCGCCGGGTCGCCTCGATGCCGTCGATGCCGGGCATCCGGATGTCCATCAGCACCACGTCCGGACGCCGTTCCCGCGCCTGCCGGACGGCGTCCAGCCCGTCCCCCGCCTGCCCGAGCACCTCGAAGCCCGGCTCGTGCCGCAGCAGGACCGCCAGCGCGCCGCGGATCAGGGCCTCGTCGTCGGCCACCAGCACCCGGATCATGGCTCCTCCTCTCCTCGCGGCAGCACTGCGACCACCCGGTAGCCACCGCCTTCGGTCGGCCCCGCGGACAGCCGTCCGCCGCAGGCGACCACGCGTTCCCGCATCCCGATCAGACCGCCGCCGGCCGGGCCCGAACCGCCGGCCCCGTGATCGATCACCCGTACCTCCAGTCGTTCTGGTGCGAAGTCGATCCGCACCGACGCCCAGTCGGCGGCGGCGTGCCGGACCACGTTGGTCAGCGACTCCTGCAGCACCCGGTAGGCGGCGTGGTCGGCGGCGGCCGGCAATGGCCACGGTGTGCCGACCCGCTTCACCTCGAGGTGCATGCCGGCGTCGCGGAACCCGGCGAACAGGGACTCGGCGTCCGCCAACCCCGGCAGCGGACCGGTCGGCTCGTCCGGATCGCGCATCACGGCCAGGATCTGCCTGACCTCGCGCAGCGACTCGCGGCCGCGCTCGGCGATTGCCAGCAGCCCCGCCCGCGCCTCGCCCGGATCCGAGTCGACGATCCGGGCGCACACCCCGGCCTGCAGCGTGATCACTCCGAGTGAGTGCCCGACCACGTCGTGGAGCTCCCGGGCTATCCGCAACCGCTCCTCGGTGACGGCGTGCCGGGTCGACTCCCGCCGCATCCGGGACGCCAGCTCGGCCCGCTCCGCCTCCAGCCGAGCCGTTCGGCGCTGCAGCCGGGCCGACCGGCCCAACACGAAGGCCCCGGCGAACAGAGCGAGATTGGTGCCGAACCCGGCCAGCGGCATCCGCTCCGGGTAGACCACGGCGAGCGCAACCAGCAGGGCCAGTGCATAGCCGGCGGCGATCAGCGTCTGGTGCAGCGGACGGTGGGCCGCGACTGTGTAGCCGGCCAGGAACAGGCCGGCGCCGATCACGGCCGTCGGGTAACCCAGCGCGATCATGGCGACGACGGCCAATCCCGTCCCGATCAGCACCGGGAGCGGGGCCAGGCGACGCATCGCATAGCCAGTCGCGATGCCGAGGATCAGTGCGAGATGTCCGGGCGACGCGTCCGCACCGATGGAGAACAGCGCCGCGGCCGCGATCCCGAGCGATAGCGCCAGGTCGAGCAGCCACGGACGCTCGGCGTCCAACCGCTGCAGATCCCGCCAAGTGCTCACGCTGGCAGGCTATCCAGCGGCTCCGACAGGGGCGTCGGTCCCGAGAAGTACGTTCTGGTCCGTCTCCGGGCGGACGGCGGCCGTGCGGTCGCACTCGGGTGTGACGCAACGGATCGGGCGCAGGCCGGATGCGCCGGCGGCCGAATCGCCGGACGCTGGAGACATGACCACGAGCCTGAACGACCAGAACCCGGGGACCGCCGGTCGGCGCGTTCCGCCCTCGCTCGCGGAGGGCCCGCACCGAACCGCCGTCCGCCCATCCCGTCCGAGGTCGGCCGCGGCCACCTGGGGACGTTCCGGGATCGCACTGCTGGGTGGCGCCGCCGGCGGCTTGGCCGCCGGACTGCTGCAGCCGCGCGGACCAGTCACCGAAGCCGAGGCGCTCGGCTTCGTCGCCGGCGGGGTCGCGGTCGGACTGTTGGCCGGCGCTGGTAGCCGCACCCGCTGGTCGGTGCTCGCCGCGCCTGCCGGCTACCTGCTGGCCTTCGAACTGAGCCGTCCGACGGCCGGTTTCGCGACCACAGCGCCGCCGAACCTCGAATCGGCGTTCGGCCTGCTGGCGTACCTGCTCGGACGGCTGGCGCCCTGGCTGCTCGGCGCCACCGCGATCACGGTGGGTGCCGGCTGGGCGACTCGCGACCGGTCCCGCCGTCCGCTCGCACTGGGTGCGCTGAGTGCCGTGCTGGCGTTGGTCACGGGCTCGCTGGCCATCCCGGCGTCCTCGCCTCCGCTGACCGATGCAACCGGGCGTCCGGTCGTGGGCGCGGTGAGCGAACTGATTCCCGTCGAGCTTGGCGGGCGCCGGCAGTGGATCCAGGTCCGTGGCCTCCGCGCCGACCTCCCGGTGTTGCTGTATCTGAGCGGAGGGCCCGGTCAGAGCGACCTCGCCTTCTCCCGGGTGCTGCTGGAGCCGTTGACCAGCGACTTCCTGGTGGTCGGCTGGGACCAGCGCGGCGCCGGCAAGTCGTACCCCGTCCTGGACCCGACGACCCAAACTCCCGACGCGGCGGTGTCCGACACGATCGAGTTAGCCCGCTGGCTGACCCGGCGCTACAACCAGCAGAAGGTATATCTGCTCGGGGAATCCTGGGGCAGCCTGCTCGGGGTGCTGGCGGTGCGTCGCGCACCGGAACTGTTCCACGCCTACGTCGGGAGCGGCCAGATGGTCGATCCCCTGGAGACCGACCGGCGCATCTACGCTGACCTGGCCACCTTCGCGATGGGCCAGGGCAACGGCGAACTGCTCGCACGGCTAGTCACGATGGGGCCGCCGCCCTACCGCAGCACCCTCGACTACGCGACGATCATGAGCCACTACGGCCTGCTCGAAGGCAGCTACGCCCCGCCGGCGGCCTACCTGCGGCGCGGCTCGACGAGCGGTGTCGGGCCGTACGGGGTGTTGGGTTCGGAGTACGCGCCGATCGAGAAGATCAACGTGCTGCGCGGCCTGCTGGACAGCTTCTCGGTGCTCTATCCGCAACTGCAGGACGTCGACCTCCGCCGGGACGCGAACCGGCTGGCGGTGCCGGTGTTCATCATGACCGGCGACCATGAGCTGCAGGCCCGGACGGCGCCTGCTCGGGAATGGTTCGACAGCCTGGACGCGCCCGCCAAGCGCTGGTACCAGCTCCGCGACGCCGGCCACTCGGTCGCCTTCGAGCACGCCGACGAGCTCCGGCGGATCCTGCTGCAGGACGTCGCGGCGGTGCTGCGCTGAGGACCCCAGGATGGCTCCGAGCCGGGACACAAGGCTCTAGGCTTACCCAGCGTGACGGACGTATTCGATGAACTGTCCTGGCGGGGACTGATCGCCCACTCCACCGATGCCGACGCGCTACGCGCGCACCTGGACGCCGGACCGATCACCTTTTACGTCGGTTTCGACCCCACAGCGCCCAGCATCCACATGGGCAACCTGGTGCAGATCATGGTGGCCCGGGCACTGCAACGGGCCGGGCACCGTCCGATCCTGCTGGTGGGCGGCTCGACCGGTCTGATCGGAGACCCCAAGCAGGCCGGCGAGCGTTCGATGAACCCCAGGGAACTGGTCGGCGAGTGGGGGGCACGGATCCGCGAGCAGGTGAGCCGGCTGATCTCCTTCGACGGCGCCAACGGTGCCGTCGTGGTGAACAACTACGACTGGACGGCCGAACTGTCCACCCTCGACTTCCTGCGGGACGTGGGCAAGCACTTCCCCGTCAACCGGATGCTCGACCGTGAGGTGGTCAAGGCTCGGCTGGAGTCGGGGATCTCCTACACCGAGTTCTCCTACGTGCTGCTGCAATCGCTGGACTACCGCGAACTGTTCCGACGGCACGGCTGCACCCTGCAGACCGGTGGCTCCGACCAATGGGGAAACATCACGGCGGGGGTCGAGCTGATCCGCCGGTCCGAGGCGGCGAAGGTGCACGCACTGGCGACGCCGCTGCTCACCAAGGCGGACGGCACGAAGTTCGGCAAGACCGAATCCGGCACGGTCTGGCTCGACCCGGCGATGACGTCGCCCTACGCGTTCCATCAGTTCTTCCTGAACTCCGAGGACGCCAAGGTGATCGACTACCTGAAGGTGTTCAGCGAGCGGCCTCGTGAGGAACTCGAAGACATCGCGGCCCGTAGCGCGGAGGCGCCGCACCTGCGGATCGCCCAGCGCGCTCTGGCCGACGACATCACCGATCTGGTGCACTCGCCGGCCGAGCGCGAGGCCGCGACCGCCGCTGCGCAGGCGATTTTCGGACGCGGCGACCTCGCGTCGCTGCCGGCCGACACTCTGCGAGCGGTTGGTGACGAGCTCGGCGCCCGCACGCTTCCAGGAGAGGCTGAGCTGCCCACGCTGGTCGATGCCTTGGAGGCTTCGGGTGTGGTGGCCAGCAAGTCGGCCGCTCGCCGGGCGATCGCCGAGGGCGGGGCGTACCTGAACAACGCGAAGGTGACTGACCCGGCTGCGCGGCTCACCACCGGCGACGTCCTGCCCGGCGGCCTGGTGGTGCTGCGCCGGGGACGACGCACGGTCGGCGCCGTCCGGATCGGCTGACCGCAGTGTTTCACCTAGTCAGCAGCGGGACACGCCCGGGTGTTCGGGCCAATTTGACCGCGGGCTGTTAGCTCCGTAGTGTTTATCAAGCCTTCTCGGTGAGTCGGACGGCCTGGAGTGATTCGGGGTGGACGGACCGGAGGGATCCCAACTTTTAGCGGTGCGGGTACGGTGTGTCTTCATGTCAGGAGCGGCCTAGGCCTGGTGTCTGTTGTGGGTTGGGAGGGGCAAGATAGCTTGGTTTGACACTGGCTGCAAGCCCTAGTAATGTAAGTCGAGTTGCCCCAAGCGTCGGTCGGAAGGCCGGAGCGCGGTGCGCATCCGAAACTTGAGAACTCAACAGCGTGCTTGAAAGTCAATGCAAAGTGCACCCTTCGGGGTGTGCGAAAAACGAATATCCCGTCCCTTGGGGCTTTTTGTCTCTTGGAACGTGATTCCTTTGATTATTGATAGATCCAGTGATGGATCCTGTCAGTGTCAGGCAATCCTTTGACAGCTATGCCAACCTTTTGGTTGGTGCTGAAATTTTTCAACGGAGAGTTTGATCCTGGCTCAGGACGAACGCTGGCGGCGTGCTTAACACATGCAAGTCGAACGGTGATGAAGAGCTTGCTCTTTTGATCAGTGGCGAACGGGTGAGTAACACGTGAGCAACCTACCCTTGACTCTGGGATAACAGTTGGAAACAGCTGCTAATACCGGATATGAACCTGGCGGGCATCTGCTGGGTTGGAAAGCTCCGACGGTCAGGGATGGGCTCGCGGCCTATCAGCTTGTTGGTGAGGTAATGGCTCACCAAGGCGACGACGGGTAGCCGGCCTGAGAGGGCGACCGGCCACACTGGGACTGAGATACGGCCCAGACTCCTACGGGAGGCAGCAGTGGGGAATATTGCGCAATGGGCGAAAGCCTGACG